>Ga0207647_10000288_pt1 | contig 41316 bp, 40 predicted proteins | sample KBSCornC2_FD_184295 | JGI IMG/M metagenome (GOLD analysis project Ga0207647, IMG submission 184295) | Corn rhizosphere microbial communities from Kellogg Biological Station, Michigan, USA - C2 (SPAdes) (version 2) | ecosystem: Host-associated > Plants > Roots > Rhizosphere ... | reverse complement strand
CCCGCCGGTACATTAAGTGGTGCACCAAAATTTAAGGCTATGCAACTGATTGATGCATATGAACCAACACCGAGAAGCTTTTATGGGGGCGCCATTGGCTTTGTTGGATTTAATGGTTCATGCAATCATGCAATCATGATCAGGACCTTATTGAGTAAAAACAACACTTTGGTTTTGCAGGCGGGTGCAGGCATTGTTGCCGCAAGCAAACCGGAAAGCGAATTGCAGGAAGTAAACAACAAATTAAATGCTTTGAAAACTGCCATCGAGATGGCTCAAAATATAAATTAAATTCCCCTTTAGGGGTGGGGGCACTATGAAGATTTTAGTTTTTGATAATTACGATTCATTCACGTACAATCTTGTTCATCTTGTGCAGAACATTGTGACGGATAAATTGGATGTGTATAGAAATGATCAAATCCCTTTGGAGAAAGTAAAGGACTATGATAAGATTATTTTGTCTCCTGGTCCGGGCATTCCAAAAGAAGCAGGTTCGTTATTGCCCTTGATCAAGGAGTATGCTGCAACAAAATCTATTCTTGGCGTTTGTCTTGGTCACCAGGCAATAGGCGAAGCTTTTGGTGGAAGCCTGATCAATCTCTCAACAGTTTATCACGGGGTAAGTACACCGGTAAAGATTGTAAAGCATGAAGCAAAGCATGATTTGTTTGAGGGTTTGCCGGATGAATTTGAAGTTGGACGTTATCATAGCTGGATTATAAACGAAAAAAACTTTCCGAAAGAGTTGGATATAACAGCAAGAGATGAGAACGGATACATTATGGCTTTGCAACATAAAACATATGACGTCCAGGGAGTCCAGTTTCATCCTGAAAGTGTATTGACGCCAGATGGAGAAACCATACTTAGAAATTGGTTGAAATCTTAAGAAGATAGACAATGAAAAAAATATTACAATATTTATTTGAACACAAAACACTTTCGCTGCAACAGGCAAAAGAAGTGATGCTGAATATTGCCAAAGGCGTTTACAACGATACAGAGATCACGGCTTTTATTACTGTGTTCCTCATGCGCAGTATAACGATTGAAGAACTACAAGGCTTCCGTGATGGCTTGTTGGAACTGGCTGTTCCTTTGAATTTGAATGGCTATGATGTAATCGATATTGTTGGCACAGGTGGGGATGGAAAAAATACTTTCAACATTTCAACCTTGGCATGCTTTATCGTTGCCGGTGCTGGAAAAAAAGTTGCCAAGCATGGAAACTATGGAGCAACATCAGTTAGCGGTGCCTCCAATGTGATGGAGTTCCTGGGATATCGATTCAAAAATCACAGTGATCAACTAAAGAAAGAGATTGACGAAACAAATTTCTGCTTTCTGCATGCACCATTGTTTCACCCGGCACTAAAAGCAGTTGGGCAAATAAGAAAGAACATCGGGTTCAGAACTTTCTTCAACATGCTTGGACCAATGGTGAACCCGGCAAATCCACAATACCAGTTGGTTGGCGTTTATAATCTGGAGATGGCCCGTATTTATAATTATCTACTTCAACAAACGGGCAATTCATTTACTATCATTCATGGTTTAGACGGCTATGATGAAATTTCATTAACGAATGATACAAAAGTGATTACTCAGAATGGCGAAAAAGTTTTATCCCCAGAAGAACTTGGAAAGAGAACTGTTTCAGCGGTAGATATTGCAGGTGGAAACACTGTTGAAGAAGCAGCCAATACTTTCCTAAAAATTTTAAAAGGGAAAGGAAGTTGGGCACAAAACGCGGTTGTGTTGGCTAATGCGTCAATGGCCTTGCAATGCACTGGTCATTATCAAACTTATGACGATGCATATAATGCAGCGGTTGAGAGCCTGGAAGGTGGAAAAGCTTATCAGCAACTTCAAAAATTAATTTCATTGCAGTGATGAACATACTTGAACAAATCGTAGCGCAGAAGCGAAAAGAAGTTGAGCAACGAAAAAAAGAAGTTGATTTTGAGGCTTTGGAAAATCAACGTTTCTTTTCAAGAAGTACTTTTTCACTCAGGCAGTTTATTTCTGATTCAAATAAAACAGGAATTATTGCAGAATATAAAAGAAAGTCCCCGTCAAAAGGAATTATCAATGACCGGGACAGTGTAGAATCTGTTACAAGAATGTATGCGGGTTTTGGAGCATCGGGTATTTCTGTTTTGACTGATTATAATTTTTTCGGTGGTTCTTTGGATGATTTGATTGCCGCAAGGGATAATGAAGTGCCTTTGTTGCGAAAGGATTTCATGATTGACGAATATCAAATTGTTGAGGCAAAAGCTTTTGGTGCCGATGTCATTTTGTTAATTGCTGCATGTTTATCACCGGTAGAAGTGAAGCAATTAACTGCGGTTGCAAAGAAATTACACCTGGAAGTATTGTTGGAACTGCATGATGAATCAGAGTTAAATCACATCTGCGGTGAAGTTGATTTAGTGGGAGTGAATAACCGCAATCTTAAAAACTTCGAGGTTGATTTAGAACATTCCGTTCGCATGGCTGAAAAAATCGGGAATGATTTTACCAAAATTGCAGAGAGTGGAATTAATAACATAAAAAATATTCGCTATCTGAAACAACATGGCTTCAAAGGATTTCTGATTGGTGAATATTTTATGAAACAGGAGAATCCCGGGAAAGCATTTAAAGAATTCACATACTCGTTATAAAATGAAGATCAAAGTTTGCGGCATGACCAGTATTGACCAAATGCACCAACTCGGTGAAATAGGCGTGGACTTCGCAGGCATGATCTTCTATCCGAAAAGCCCGCGGTATGTTTTTAAGTTTGGGTTAGCTGGTGCGGAAGTGAGGAAAGCAAAACTGAAACCGTACAAGGTTGGCGTTTTTGTTGATGCTTCTTACGACGAGATCATGAAACAGGTGGAGGATTTTGGTTTGGATATGGTGCAATTGCACGGACATGAAACGGCGTATGAATGTTCAAGGGTTGCGAACTTTGTGGATGTGATTAAAGCGTTTCGGTTTGTTGAAACAGATCATGTAAGCTGGATGATCAAAGATTTCTATGACAGCGCCGATATGTTTTTATTTGATACGGGAGTTGCATCAAAAAGTAAAGACGAAAAAATATTTGGTGGCACCGGGCGAAAATTCGACTGGAGTTTATTGAAAGGTGTTAAAGTTGGGAAACCATTTTTTTTGAGTGGTGGAATTGAACCTTCGGATGCAGCACTTGTTAAGGAGTTTATGAAAGAGCCGGTTGCTAAAGACCTGTTTGTAGTCGACATCAACAGCCGCTTCGAAACAATTCCTGGCGTAAAGGATATGAACAAAGTCAAACAATTTATTGAAGAGCTAAAATCCTGAATAATGGACAAAATTAATCTTGTTGAAAAGTTTGAATTATTCTGTGATCATTGGAGTCCAAAAATTATTGGTGAATTGAACGGTCAGCAGGTGAAGCTGGCAAAGCTTAAAGGAGAATTTATTTTTCATCAACATGAAAATGAAGACGAGTTGTTCATGGTAGTGAAGGGGAAATTTAAAATGCACTACAGGGATAAAACAGTTGAGGTAAACGAAGGGGAAATCGTAATTGTTCCAAGAGGCGTCGACCACAAGCCTGAGGCCGAAGAAGAAGTCTGGGTTATGTTGTTTGAACCTGCATCAATTTTGAATACCGGAAATGTTGTCAACGAAAAAACAAGAACACAATTAGAAACTATCTGAACCAGGAATGGGACAAATTGAAAGATAAGGAGAAAATAAGCTGATCACAGAAATCTTACCAGTCTTTCTAAATCCAGGTTCAGACAATATTTTTCAAATGAGTTATCACATCACAAAAAAGACAGAGGATACTGATAATGCTGCCGAATATAAATTGAAAAAGAGCCGCTTTGCTCCTGATCAAAATGGCTATTACGGGAAATTCGGTGGTGCTTACATTCCTGAAATGCTTCACCGCAACGTGGAAGAATTGCGAACGAAATATTTAGACATCATTAATGAAGCTGCGTTTCAAAAAGAGTATCAGCAATTGTTGCACGATTATGTTGGCAGACCAACGCCGTTATATTTTGCGGAGCGATTAAGCAAAAAGTACAGGACGAAAATATTTTTGAAGAGAGAAGATCTGTGTCACACCGGGGCACATAAGGTCAATAATACAGTTGGACAAATTTTGTTGGCGGAGCGTCTCGGCAAAAAAAGAATCATTGCTGAAACAGGTGCAGGCCAACATGGGGTTGCTACTGCAACGGTTTGTGCATTGAAAGGTGTTGAATGCATTGTGTACATGGGCGAAGTTGATATTGAACGGCAGGCGCCGAATGTTGCCCGAATGAAAATGCTCGGTGCAAAAGTAATTCCTGCAAAAAGCGGAAGCAAAACCCTCAAAGATGCAACCAATGAAGCCATACGTGATTGGATCAACAATCCCAATGATACGCATTACATTATTGGAAGTGTTGTCGGCCCACATCCTTATCCTGATATGGTTGCACGTTTTCAAAGCATCATCAGCAAAGAAGTTCGCTGGCAGCTGAAAGAGAAAACCGCAAGCGAATTGCCCTCTCATGTAATTGCATGTGTAGGCGGTGGCAGCAATGCCGCCGGTGCGTTTTATCATTTTCTCGATGAAGAAGAAGTTCAACTCGTTGCGGTCGAAGCTGCTGGTGAAGGAGTCAATAGTGGAAGGAGTGCCGCCACGACGCAGTTAGGCAAACAAGGTGTTTTACATGGAAGTAAAAGTTTGGTAATGCAAACCGATGATGGCCAGGTTGTAGAGCCGCACAGCATTTCAGCGGGATTGGATTACCCGGGCATCGGGCCTTTGCATGCACATTTGTATGACAGTGGGCGCGGAAAATTTTTAAGCGCAACAGATGATGAAGCACTCAATGCTGCCTTTGAATTAGCCAAGCTTGAAGGAATTATTCCGGCATTGGAATCAGCCCATGCAATAGCCGCGCTGAATGAATTGAAATTGAAAGAAACGGATGTCGCTGTTATTTGTTTGAGTGGAAGAGGTGATAAAGATCTGGCAACCTATATGAGAGCGATGGAACAAAAGGGTGCTTAGTTAATTACTATCATAAAACTTTTGTTGTGTCACTCACCCGTGCTGCAACAATTCTATTGACCAATTATGAAAAGCGAAAGCGCCATATATACAGGTTTCGAGTTTGAAGCAGATGGATATCCTGCATTTGCAATCATTAATACTGATCTTAAAGATGTAAAAAAGGAACAATACCCATTCTCGGTCTTTATTCGAATTGTTCCTGATACCTATAATGCCAATGGTCATCCTGAAGAATTGGAAGACAAATATTTGGTTGAGCTTGAAAAAAAAATCATCGAATACCTTGAAACGCAAACAAGATCAGTACATGTAGGTCATGTTACTATTCATCGATCAAGAGAAATTATTTTTTATACAAACGACGAAGGTGTCGTTACAACCTTTCTTGATCATTATCTTTCAACAATTGAAAGGGAAAGTGATTTTGAAATTGAAGAAGACCTGGCCTGGGAAAATGTTTCAGCTTTTTACGAGTTATTATGAAAAGAATAAAGGAACTGTTTGAAAAAAAACACGCAGGAGTTCTGAATGTTTACTGCACGGCGGGCTATCCGGAATTGAACAGCACTGTTGGTGTGATGAAATCTTTACAAGCTAACGGTGCCGATTTAATTGAATTAGGAATGCCCTACAGCGATCCTCTGGCTGATGGACCTGTGATACAGGCCAGCAGCACAAAGGCATTGCAAAATGGAATGACGATTTCAAAACTATTTGAACAATTAAAAGATTTTAGGAAAGAAATTGATGTTCCCGTTGTTTTGATGGGTTATCTGAACCCATTGTTGCAATATGGTTTTGAAAATTTTTGTGCAAAAGCCGGCGAAGTTGGAATTGATGGGTTGATCATTCCTGATATTCCAATGTTTGAATATGAGAACGAATACAAGGAAATAATTAAGAAATACAACCTTGATTTTATTTTTCTTGTAACTCCGGAAACATCACAACAGAGAATCAAAAAACTGGATGAATTAAGCAGCGGATTTTTGTATGCTGTTTCATCATCGTCCATTACAGGTTCAGACAAGGATTTTTCACCTGTAGAAATCTACCTGGAGAAGCTAAAAGAATTGAAACTGAAAAACCCGACTCTTGTGGGCTTTGGGATAAAAGATAAACAAACGTTTCAAACTGCGTGCAAATATGCCAATGGTGCAATCATTGGAAGTGCATACATTAAAGCAATTGAAAACGGTAACACGGAAGAGGCAACCAGGAAATTTTTGGAAGGAGTTTTAAATTGAGCGGAAGACGGGACTCGAACCCGCTACCTACAGCTTGGGAAGCTGTCGCTCTACCAGGTGAGCTACTTCCGCTTGTAAAATGAAATTACAATGAAACTTGCAATTATAAAATACAATGCAGGAAACATTCAATCAGTGCTAAACGCACTGGAACGCTTGGGTGTGAATGCTGAAGTGAGTGATGATGCTGAAAAAATAAGATCGGCCGACAAGGTAATTTTTCCCGGAGTGGGTGAGGCAAGCAGCGCCATGCGAAGTTTGAAAGAAAACGATCTGGATAAAATTATCAAAGAGCTGAAACAGCCGGTTCTTGGTATTTGTGTAGGGATGCAGTTGTTATGTGCACGCTCGGAAGAAAATGACACAGAATGTTTGAACATTGTTCCTGTTAAAGTGAAAAGATTTTCACCTTCTTTTAAATTGAAAGTGCCGCAGGTTGGGTGGAACAACATTTTTGATTTACAATCAGCACTTTTTAAAAACATTCCTGATAGAAGCTACGTCTACAATGTTCACAGCTATTATGCAGAAGACAGTCAATATACAATTGCAAAATGTGAATATGGATTGGAATATGCAGCTGCAATAAAAAAAGACAATTTTTACGGAGTGCAGTTTCACACAGAGAAAAGTGCCGAAGTAGGAGATAAGATCATTAAAAACTTCTTGGAAATCTAATGGAAATCATCCCCGCAATTGATATTATAGACGGCAAATGTGTTCGTTTGACGCATGGCGATTATGCGCAAAAGAAAATTTATAATGAACATCCTTTAGAAGTTGCGAAAGAATTTGAGGATGCGGGAATAAAACGCCTGCATTTGGTTGATCTCGACGGAGCAAAATCCGGTGCTGTAAAAAATTGGAAGGTTTTAGAAATGATTGCAGCAAAAACTTCGTCAGTAATCGATTTTGGCGGTGGAATTAAATCGGAAACAGATGTTCAGATTGTTTTTGATTCAGGTGCAGCTCTGGCGACCGTTGGAAGCGTTGCAGTCAAAGATGAAAAAGCGTTTTCTGACTGGCTATCAAAATTTGGTGCAGACAAATTTTTGTTGGGTGCCGACGTGAAAAAGGAAAAGATAACAGTGAGCGGCTGGACGGAAGAAACAGGAATATGGATCTATGATTTTTTACAGAACTACATTGACAAGGGAATGAAGCAAATCTTTTGCACAGATGTTTCAAAGGATGGTGCATTGGAAGGGCCGTCAATTACACTGTACAAAACCATTGCTGAAAAATTTCCTGAACTGCATTTCATTGCAAGTGGCGGCGTAAGTTCAATTGATGATGTTTATCAATTGCAGGAAATTGGCTGTAAAGGTGTGATAATCGGTAAAGCTATTTACGAAGGAAGAATCCAATTAAGTGAACTCAAAAAATTTATTTAATGCTAGCAAAGCGAATAATTCCCTGTTTGGATATTAAAGATGGAAGAACCGTAAAGGGAACCAACTTCGTTGATTTGCGTGATGCAGGTGATCCGGTTGAACTTGCAGCTAATTATGCAAAGCAAGGTGCAGACGAATTGGTTTTTCTTGATATTACTGCAACAGTTGAAAGAAGAAAAACACTAGCCGAGTTGGTGAAAAGAATCGCGCACACGATCAATATTCCCTTTACAGTGGGCGGCGGAATTAAAACCGTTGACGATGTAAGTGTGCTGCTTCGATCGGGTGCTGATAAAATTTCCGTGAACACAGCAGCGTTTCAAAATCCGCAACTGATCAATGATATTGCGAAGGAAGCAGGAAGTCAATGCGTTGTTTTAGCTATTGATACGAAAAAAGAAGAAGATGGAGAGTGGTATGTGTATCTACATGGTGGAAGAACAAAAACCGAGGCAAAATGTTTTGATTGGGCAAAGCAGGCTGTTGATCTCGGTGCCGGAGAAATTTTGTTGACATCAATGAATAACGATGGTACCAAAACAGGTTTTGCATTGGACATTACTCAAAAATTATCTGATGAATTGCCGATTCCTGTTATTGCTTCCGGAGGCGCAGGCACGATGCAACACTTCGCCGATGTGTTTTTAAATGCACACGCAGATGCGGCACTGGCTGCGAGTATTTTTCATTTCAGAGAAATTGAAATACCGGAATTGAAAAGATACCTGGTGTCAAAACATATTGCAGTGAGAATTTAACTGCCTTGAAATGCAGATTCAATTTTAAAGCATGATTGGATGATACTCAATAGAATCTTCGAGGTACAACAGGGGCGCAGCAACGAAAGTGTTGTAGGGCAATGCAGCTCAGTTCATTATCAGATCACTTAAATAATTTAGCTTTCCAATTCATAGTAATACTAATGACTTCTAAAAAATCAATTTTAATTTTACAGCATGCTTGAGCCTTTACAAACAATCGATTTTAAAAAATATGCAGACGGATTGGTGCCGGCGGTTGTGCAGGATTATTCAACCCAAAAAGTGTTGATGCTTGGATTTATGAATGAAGAAGCGCTGAAGAATACACAGGAAACCGGGTTGGTTACATTTTACAGCCGTTCAAAAAAACGATTGTGGACTAAAGGTGAGGAGAGTGGAAATCATTTGGTGTTAAAACAGATTTTGGTTGATTGTGATAAGGATAGTTTACTTGTGAAAGCTTCGCCGAAAGGACCGGTTTGTCACACCGGGGCCGACACCTGCTGGAGCGAAAAAAATCATAAAGAAGATTTCTTGTATTACCTCGAACACATTATTGAGCTTCGTAAAAACGGGACAGAAGAAAAGTCATATGTGCGGCAATTATTTGGGAAGGGCATTAACAAAATTGCACAAAAAGTTGGCGAGGAAGCAGTTGAATTAGTGATTGAAGCAAAGGACGTTAACAGGGAGTTATTTTTGAATGAGGCGGCAGACCTTCTTTTCCATTATATTGTATTATTGCAAGCGAAAGATTGTTCGCTGAATGATGTGATAAACGTTTTACAGCAACGACACCAATCAAAATAATATGAAACAAGTTTTTCTTCTTCTTAGTTTTTTTCCTGCCGTTTTGTTTGCCCAAAAAGGCTTTACCGTTAATGGTAATATTGCCGGGCTTGCCGATGGCAAAGTACAAATTGTTACAATGGCAGAAGATCACCAGGCTGTTGCAACTGATTCTTCAAAGAATGGTGTGTTTCATTTGCAAGGCTCGATACCTGAACCGGGATTGTATTATTTGATTTTGAGTAATGAACAGCCGCAATATATTTTTCTGGAGAACAATCCAATAACAATTACAGGCTCACAAGCAGATATCAAGAACATCAAAATTGAAGGTTCACAATCGCACAAAGACTTTGTTGAGTTCAACAAAATTTTCAATCCAATGATTGCAGAACTCAATGGCTTTGCTGCATTGATTCAAAAAGAAAATGACGAAAAGAAAAAAGAAGAATTATTTACAAAATATGATTCGGTTGCAAAAAAAGTTGATGCTGAGGTTGGAAATTTCGTTGCTGCAAAAAGATCTTCTTTTGTTTCTGCTTTTCTGCTTTCTATTTCCGGCCAGGTTGCGCCCGATCCATTGGAAATGGAACAACGCTTCAATATGTTGAGTGATGAAATAAAAAACAGCGAGATTGGAAAAAATATCGCCAATAACATTGCATTTGCAAAAGTTGGCGCCGTTGGTTCGACTGCTTTGGATTTCACGCAAAACGATACTGCAGGAAAACCGGTTTCTCTTTCTTCATTCAAAGGCAAGTATGTGTTGCTTGATTTTTGGGCAAGCTGGTGCAAACCATGCAGGGCAGAAAATCCTAACGTGGTGAAGGCTTACAACAAATTCAAGAATAAAAACTTTACCGTTCTGTCAGTGTCTCTCGATCAATCAAAAGATGCATGGCTGAAAGCAATTGCAAATGATAAATTAACATGGAATCATGTGAGTGATTTGCAATACTGGAATAATGCTGTTGCACAGTTGTATCACATTCAGAGTATTCCCGGGAATTTCCTGATCGATCCAACTGGAAAAATTATTGCAAAAGATCTTCGCGGATCGGAGCTTGATAAAAAATTGTGCGAACTGCTGGGATGCACAAATGCCCCCAAGCCATAATTAAAACGAATTAAACAAAAAAGCTCTCATTAATGGGAGCTTTTTTGTTCTGCAAATCGGGCTGCTTAATTTACATCTTCTCCTTTCTTCAATTTATCAATCATATTTTCAACATTAGTTTTGTTTGCACCCGGAGGCGATAAAGGCAAAGCCAATTGTGCATATTTTAATGCATTTTTATAATCGGCGTTGGCAGAATATCCTCTGACCAATCCCATTAAAGTGGTGAACTGGTTTGGATTCTTTTTAAAGTTTAATTGAAAAACTTCCAGCGCATCTTTCACTCTTTTCTGTTGCAGCAATTGTCTTCCATACGCATGAAGCTCCTGCATGGAACCTAATGGTAATGCTTGTTTCATTGCGCTGTCGGCTTCTGTGTCGCGACCTAGCTTGGAAAGAACATTTGCTTTGGTCGAAAGCGTCATAAAATTTGTTTGTCCTACAAACGGTTCGCTGATAGCCCTGTTTGCCCAACTCAATCCTTCTTCTAAATCAACATTTCTATTGGCTGTAAATTGTGCGGCCTGCACAAATGATTGCCAGCCTGGATTGAAATTTTTTTCGCTGCGCAATTCTCTTCGGAATGATTCCAATTGTGTTTTGATATAATCAACTTCAACTTTAAATGGAATCGATAACTTTTCCCATTGCAAGGCAATTGTTGCACTGTTTTCCGTTTGGTTGGTGAATTCGTACTTCAGCCATTCAACGTTTTTATCCATAGCCACGGGTTTTACTTTCACACGCAATGCATCTTCTTTATCATCGTAAAAAAAACTTCCCCAGGATGTCGAGTTTTTTGAAAAAATCAATGTGCATTCGTTTGGATCGTAAGCAACAAAAAAACCATACTTGCCCGCGGGCAATGGCTGACCTTCAATTTTTACATCATTCGAAAACTCAATCGTTGTGTTTTCGTTGGCGCCGGCCCGCCACGGGGCAGCTTTGCTGGTCCCAAATCCCTGGTCAACAAAGCCAGCGGGAATTAATTGTCCCCAGATTTTTCCTTCTCTTCCCTTTACGCCGGGACGATTATAAATAATGGTCACATCGGTAATCCCAATCCTTTCACCAACAATGGCTTTTTTATTGCCGCCGTCGGGCAGGGTGGTAAGTTGTGCATCAATTGTTGAAAGCAAAAAACTTGTGCTCAACAACAGTAAAAAAAGTTTTCTCATACAAGCGTTTATTTATCTAAATCTACAAATTGCAAAAACTGGTGACTAAACTTTTTTATTGAAGTTTTGAATATAGAAAGAGTGGCAAATGTTTAGGATGAGTGGGGGAAGATTACATTGTTGCTGTGATCTTTAGGTAGGTCGCTCACTTGTCCGCCCGGTAATTCTATTTCGAAACACAAAGAAACAGGTGACATAGATTAGGAAGATGGTCAGAGGGAAAACTTGTAAATCCCGTTCGATCTGTGGCCTCAGTATTCCAAAGAATTGCGATTGTAATTACTTCATTTGAAATGCTATGCCAACACTGCTTTGCGGATCTTCACCAGCTTAACAAGCAAATCTTCAAGCAACTCTAAACGCAACATATTAGCCCCATCGCTTTTTGCACAGGCAGGATCTGGATGTGTTTCAATAAATAAACCATCGGCGCCGGCAGCAATTGCCGCTTTTGCAATAGTTCCAATTAACTGAGGATTGCCACCAGTAATTCCTGAGGTTTGATTCGGTTGCTGCAAACTGTGAGTGCAATCCATCACGACAGGAAAATCTGTTTGTTGCATCAATGGAATATTGCGATAGTCAACAACCAAATCCTGGTAGCCGAACGTGGTCCCCCTTTCGGTAAGAATTATTTTGCTGTTGCCTGTGCTTTTAATTTTTTCTACGGCAAATTTCATGGCTTCGCCGCTAACAAACTGTCCTTTCTTTACGTTGACAATCTTGTTAGTTTCCCCGGCAGCAATCAACAATTCCGTTTGCCTGCAAAGGAAAGCCGGTATTTGTAGCACATCAACATACTTTGCAGCTGAAGCCGCTTCTCTTTCCGAATGAATATCGGTTGTTGTTGCCAGCGAAAATGTTTGTGCAGCTTTTTGAATGATCTGCAAACCCAATTCATCTCCGAGACCCGTAAATGATGATGCACTTGTGCGGTTTGCTTTTTTATAAGATGCCTTGAAAATAAGTGGTATCTGGTGACGTTTGCATATATCGGAAACTTTTTGTGCCACTTCAAAAACCAGTTCTTCACTTTCAACCACACAGGGTCCGGCAATTAAAAAAAAATTGTCTTTATCGTATTGTTGATTCTTAAATAAATCCTGTAAAAAAGAAGGCAGCATAATTTTTTCAATTATGCTGCGAACTTACAATAATTAGGAGCAATGAAACAGTTATTGTTAGTAGGTTTTCGTTCCCCGGGTTTCATTAGAATAACGACTGTTATCAGTGATGAAACCTGCCACATCTTTTTTAAATGCAGAGGCAGAACCCTGTTCGATATACATCATGTGTCCAGCATTGTAATATTTGAAAGCAACATTTTGCTTCAGTCTTTTTTCAAGGTATAAATGATCAAAAGTGTATTCGCTTGCAAAGAAAGGTGTGGCAAGATCGTAATAACCGTTCAATACTAGGACTTTCAAATTAGGATTGCGGCTCATCGCACGGGCCAGATCAACAGCAGTGTTAGGTGTAGTCGGGTCGGCCCCTGGTCCGCCGCCGTGTTTCCAGTTCCAATCAAATCCTTCGGCACCGTAAGCATTTACGTGGTACTGGTATTTTTTATCAACCTTTAGATCGCCATAGTAATAGTTCATAAATGCTGCAACGTAAGCTGCGCTAATGGAAGTGCTTTGTGGGTCGAAGGAAGAATATTCACTCAATAAATCCTGGTTAATTCCTTTATAACGTGAATCCAATCTTCCTACGGTTAAATGCTGATCACGAAGCAACTCTTGTGTGAACTGAGGTTCATTGACCCGAAGATTTGCTTTGCTTATAAACTCTTTGCTTAATCCTGTAAAGGCAGATAATTTATTTAAAACATTTTCTCTTTCGGCATCAGGCAAGCGATCCCCTTTGGCTAATGCGGCAGCATAATCGTTAAGCGCAAAGTCTCTTACTTCGGTCAAAAATGATTGAAAATCCGCAGGTTTGTTCGCGATTTTGTTGTGAAACCATGCAGTTGCAGCATAGCTTGGCAAATGAAGAATGTAGGAGAGATCGTCGCCATTTTGAAAAGTGAGTGTTCGAAGATCCAACACATTTGAAACAAGCACAATTCCATTCATTGTGATGTTTAAATTTTCCTGCAAGTAATCAACCACGCCCGCAGAACGCATGGTTCCGTAACTTTCACCCAATAAAAATTTTGGTGAGTTCCATCGATCATTTTCAGTAATGTACTGCTGTATAAATTCGGAAACAGATTTTATATCCGGATCAACGCCCCAAAAATCTTTGTTCTTTAATTTCCCGATTGCATGACTTAACCCTGTTCCCACAGGATCAATCATTACCACATCGGTAACATCAATTAATGAATTGGGATTGTCTTCAACCTTATAAGGCGGCGGAGGGTTGTCCATTGGGTCGTTTACCACAACTCTTTTTGGGCCCATAATGCCCATGTGCAACCACATAGAAGCAGAGCCCGGACCCCCGTTGTAAGAGAAAGTAAGCGGACGTTTGGTTACATCATTCTCGCCATCTTTGGTGTAAGCAGTGTAGCCAAAAAAAGCAACAGAAGAGTCTTTCTCATTTTTTAAAATAACGGCACCAGCGGTTGCAGTGTAGTTGATCGTTTTACCATTGATAACAATACTGTGTTTTGTAACAGATTTCATTGGCAGTTCTGTTACATCAGGTGTTTGTGCTATAACAGTTGCCGAATACAAACAGAATGTAAATAGAACATAGCAAGATTTTATTTTCTTCATGTAGCAGGTTTTGATTGTATATTGAATTTAGATTTTTTTGTTCATATTTCTTTTATCGGTGCCGGAATCTTGTTTCTTGAATTAATATTGCAAAACTTTTTACAGTTGTTGATGATTTAGCTTGAGAAAACTGGTCTTCTTCAAAAAAAAAATTGCTATGGCTATTACAAAGGAAAAGATAATGGTGATCGGCGCATCCGGCCAAATTGGAGTGGAACTTACCCTTGCACTCCGTAAAATATACGGGGCGTCGAATGTGATTGCTTCTGATCTGCGTGAAGAGAATCCCTTGTTGCATGGAACAGGACCGTATGTGAGCATTGATGTGATGAACAAGGAAATGTTGCACGTACAAGTGATTCGCCAGGGAGTCACCCAAATTTATCTGTTAGCCGCTATTTTGTCTGCAACGGGTGAAAAAAATCCAAATCTTGCATGGCATTTAAATATGCAGGGGTTGTTGAATGTTCTGGACATAGCAAGAGAAGAAAAATTATCGAAAGTGTATTGGCCAAGCAGTATAGCTGTTTTTGGTCCGACCTCGCCAAAGAAGAATTGTCCGCAGCAAACCATTATCGAACCAACAACGGTCTATGGCATTAGCAAATATGCCGGAGAATTTTGGTGCAATTATTTTTTCAATAAATATGCTGTCGATGTTCGAAGCTTACGTTATCCCGGGTTGATCTCTTATAAGTCAGCACCGGGTGGAGGAACAACTGATTATGCAATTGAGATCTTTCATGATGCATTGGAGCATAAACATTACGACTGCTTTTTAGAAAAGGATACCTATTTGCCAATGATGTACATGCCCGATGCCATACGGGCAACGATTGAGTTGATGGAAGCACCCAGTGAGAAAATTACAACGAGAACTTCTTACAATATTGCTGCAATGAGTTTTTCTCCGCAAGAAATTGCAATAGAAATAAAAAAACACATTCCCGGCTTTGCAATTGATTATGCCCCTGATTACCGTCAAACAATTGCCAACAGCTGGCCTCAAAGTATTGATGATTCTGTTGCGAGAAAGGATTGGGGATGGAAACCGGAATTTGATCTTGCTGCAATGACAGAGGATATGTTGAAGAATTTAAGAAAATGATATTGACAACTACTGCAAACTCTTTTTTTGCATAACTAAAACGAGAATGCGGGGAGTAGCAGTTCTGTCGTCATTGTCAAAATATTCATCAACACCAAAAACATTCAATCCATAATTTTTCGCCGCGCGAACGAAATCCGAGATGTGATGATTATAGCATTGAACAATTTTAATTCCTTCTTCCGTTTCAAACCTTGCCTTGCTGCCGCTGTATTGCTTGAAGGGATGTAATTCTCCAATGTAAACAAAGCCCCCGTTGTTTAGTTTTTTGAAAGCTTCTTTGAAAACGTGATCAAGATTTTCAATGTGCTCCAATACTAAACTGAAACTGATCAAATCATACATTTGATTGGTAAAACTCCACTCGCTGTTAATGTCAGCCTGAATGAATTTTACCTTTTCAGAATGGATCTTTTGTTTTGCCTTTGAAAGCATTTCTTCTGAAAGATCAATAGCGGTAATGTGTTCGGCTTTTTGCAAAAGCCATTCTGTATTTTTTCCTGTGCCGCAACCAATCTCCAAACAGTTATTGAACGCAAAGGAAGAAAGCGTTTCTCTCAATGCAATTGCTTCTAAATCTCTTGTTTTGTTTTCGTTTGTATCGTACTGCGAAGCCCAGTTATTGTATGCTTGTTGAGGTTGCATAGATTAAATTTAATGAAGGCTGATGACTCTTGTAACTTTCCATTCATTGTTCTTGTGTTGCCAGAGGATTACAAATTTACTTGCATTTGGCGGTGTTACTTCCTTCTCGGTGTGGTTATGAAACTTATGAAGTCCCATTTCCACTGCACCGTAATCTTTGATCGGATAAACTTCGATACTCCCGGGAACAAGCTCTCTGGTTACTTTTCCGCAGATATTTTCTTTTGTCCTCCTGACAATATTTTCTTTTGAAGGATCAAACCCTCCTTTATCGTGATAGAATTCTAAGCTATCAGAATAAAATGCAGCATATTTAGCAAGGTTTACATTGCAAGTATTGTAGTAGTTAAAGAAAATGCTGTCCAGACTTACGATTGTATCATAAAGAAGTTTGTCATCTGGTTTATAAATGTATTGATCAGGTGAATTCTTTTTTTCTAAACAGGAAAACAGCATCACCGAAATCAAAATCGCTAATGTGCTTTTTCTCATATTGTTTGTTTTGTAAAAGATAGCAAGAAACTCCTAAGGATACATACTCAACTTTTCACCCAGTATTTTACTGATTTCCTCTGCACGGTTGTGCACCATCATGTGGGTTCCGTCTTTTATTTTTACATCGGCGTGGGTGTATTTGCAGGGAAGAACCCTGTCTGCCATCCCATGAATATGAAAAAGATTTTCCGGCCTGTATTCATTCTTCCAGTTTAAAACTTCGTTTATAGCCCACTTCATATAATTTTTCGAAATCGTTTTGGCATAGAAGCGCAACAATGCCTTTTCTCTTTTTGTTTTTGCACCAAAATACCAGTCCAAAAAAGGAGGATACCATTTGTAAAATCCTGCCGGAACAATCTTATAAAGGCGGGTGGATTTAAAAAATTTAAATAGCGGCCGTATTTCGTCCTTTGTTGCAATGGACGAAATAATAATAGTTTGTTTGGGATGAATAATTTTATTGAGTTCAACAGCTACAATTCCGCCGAGCGACATTCCAACCAGAACAAAATTTTTGCCCAGGTCCATTTGTTGAGTAAGCCGTTTGCTGTAACCGATAAGAGTTTCATTTTTCAACGGCTCAATCCAATGAATGTATCTAACCTCGATGTTCGAAGGCAATGTGAGATTCTCAAACATTTTTTCATCTGCTGCCTGGCCGGAAATGAAGTATGCTGTCAAGCGAAAAAATTATCAATGAATTTACGCAGTCAGATAAACAAAACCTTGTTTTTTCTTCATTCATTTATGGGTATGAAGCATTAGTTTCCAATGTTAAGCACATCTTTCATTGAAAAAACCCCTTTTCTGTGTGCAATAAATTCAGCAGCCAGTACAGCTCCCAAAGCAAAACCTTTTCGGCTATGTGCTGTATGAATGATTTCAATGTCGTCAACCTCGGAACTATATTTTACTTCATGAGTTCCGGGTGCAGGATCAATTCTTTCACTGATAATGGAAAGCTGTTCTTTGTTTTGTGAAGATTGATTGATCCAATTCTTTTTACGGGGAAGATTGGAAAGAATTTGTTCAGCCAATGTAACCGCCGTTCCACTTGGCGCATCTTTCTTTTGGGTGTGGTGAATCTCCTTCATCGTCACATCATACTCTGCATGAGAAGCCATCAGCTTTGCCAGGAGCTTGTTCACTTCAAAAAAAATATTGACGCCAATGCTGAAATTACTTGTATGTAAAAAACTTCCGTCTTTTTGTTGACAAAGGGATTTTGCTTCATCAATTTTATTGTTCCATCCTGTGGACCCACTGACAGTGGGAACCCTAAAGTTGATACATTTCATCACATTTTGAAATGCACTGTCAGGCCCGGTAAATTCAATAGCCACATCCGCCTTTGAAATGTTTTCTTTTGTAAAATCCTGCTGGTTGCTTACATCAATTTTTAAAACAACCTGGTGACCACGTTGCAAGGCAATTTCTTCAATCATGTGGCCCATTTTTCCGTACCCGATAAGTGCAATTCTCATAAAAAAAATATTACGCGAAAATAATTGGCAATCCCCAATTCACAATCGGCAATCGAAGATCCGTTCAATGCGGTAAAAAAAAGAGTTTTATTGTCCACTTTATTTGAAAGCCAGGATCAGGCTCACACCATTTGTCCTTGCCATTTCGCTCGTACCAATTTTAAGTTGCAGCGTAAGATCAGGACTTACATCAAAGGGTTTGAGGTGGGCATCAACAGTGGCATCAACTACATTCAATCCCCAAAGAAGAATAAAAAACAATGCAGAGTAATCAATGTTTCTTCTGAACTCGTCACGGTACGACCGAAGAGAATTGAGATCAATAGGTAAAAGCTCAGGTTTAATTTTAGAATAAAGACTCGAATCAGGCGGACCAGTCATTGTCCCCGTCACTGGATCTTTTGTTGGCTGGGTAGCTAAGAATTTTGCCTTGTAGGCAAAACGCAGGTCTTTGTAGTTGGTAAGATTGTAAGCAAAAACAGCCCCGGAAATTCCCAGCGCTCCATACACAATGGGCACCTTCCAATATTTTTTATTATACACCTGTCCAAGTCCTGGAAGTATGGCAGAATACAAGGCAGCTTTTTTTGCCGAGTGATGTTTTAATACCGAATCAACCTTATCAACATGAACAAGCGGCTTCGCTACTTTAGGTAGGGAATCTACAGGGTGCACTGTCAGTACAGAATCGCCAAACTTTTGTTTGCTGCTGTCCTGTGCAAATGCAATTGCATTCAAAAAAATGAAAGCTGTAAAAAAAACTAATCTCATCTTATGTTTGCTCACACTAGTCAATGCTCACATTCATTTGGTCTAATAACTTGTTTAGCTCTTCCAGAGAATAGTAATCGAAAGTAATTTGGCCGCTTCCATTTTTGCTGTGTTTCATTTTTACTCTTGTGCTGAAATGCGAAGCAAGTTTGTCTTCAACCTTTTTATAACCATCAGGCAAATTGTTCGCGGGCTTTTTTTGTTCTTTGTCTTTGTAAAGATTTCTAACCAGGTGCTCTGTTTGACGAACTGAAAGCCCTTTGGTCCTGATTTCGTCAAAAATGTACAGCTGTTGGTCAATTTTGTCAACATTCACCAAAGCTCTTGCATGTCCCATGCTAATTTCACCATTGCGAACGGCGACCTGGATATCCGGCGGCAATTTCAATAAGCGAATGTAATTGGTGACGGTACTGCGGTCTTTGCCCATGCGTTCGGCCACTTCTTCCTGCGTATGGCTTAGCTCTTCCATCATGCGTTTGTAGCTGAGGGCGATTTCCATTGCATTCAGGTCTTCACGCTGAAGATTTTCAAGCAAAGCCAGTTCAAGCAGTTCCTGGTCGTTGGCCTGTCGTATATAAGCCGGTATATCTTTGAGTCCCGCAAGTTTTGCTGCACGCCACCTTCTTTCGCCGGAAATCAAACGATATTTATTTCCGTGAAGTTTGGCAACGGTTACAGGCTGAATGATATCATGCATTTTTATTGAATGCGCCAACTCCTGTAAGGCCTGCTCGTCAAAATCGCGGCGTGGCTGTTTAGGATTGGTTTCAATATTTTCGAGGGGAAGGCGAATGACGCCGGTAGCAGCTTCCACCGCCTGCGGCTTCAACTGCCCTGAAGTATTTTTTAAATCAGAATCAATGCTTTGAAGCAAGGAACGGATGCCTTTACCTAAAGCGTCTTTATTTTGTTTTGGATTGGTCATTACAAGTTCAAAGTTAAAAGTTCAAAGTTCCTGAAAACTTTGCAGTCAGAGGCTTGTGGTCAAAGATATTTATTGCGGGTGTTAATGCGAGGTTGAATTTTTAGGGCGAGTTGAATGGTTGATTAGACCGATTGTTGACCTGCACTGATTTGGTTATTACTGTTGAAAAGATTAATAAAGCCAGAGGAAGCTGGTTTGGAATGTTGCTTTGTAAACAAAGGGGATTATATAGCTGGCTGCATTGCTACTGGCTCACTTTTTCCTGCGTCGCCGACCTGTACTTTGGTAATTCTATTAAGCATTTAGCAACAGTTCGACAAACAAGCTCAAGATGACAAGCCTTAAAATGAAGGAAAACTGGAAACTGGAACCGTAAATTCTAAATCTCTATCGTCCTTTCTTCCTGCGGAATTTTGGTCATGTTGTTTTTTTGGAGAATTTCTTTTGCAAGGTTCAAATAATTTGTTGAACCCTTGCTGTTGGCATCGTAAAGAATTACAGGTTTGCCAAAGCTTGGGGCTTCGCTTAGTTTTGAGTTGCGGTGAATGATGGTGTCAAAAACAAGTTCTTCAAAATGGCGGCGAACTTCGGCAACAACCTGGTTGCACAAACGCAGGCGTCCATCGTACATGGTCATTAAAATGCCTTCGATTACCAATTGCGGATTGAGACGGCTTTGAACAATTTTAATGGTGTTTAACAATTTGCCCAATCCTTCCAACGCAAAAAATTCGCATTGCACCGGAACAATCACGGAGTCGGCAGCAGTTAATGCATTTACAGTGATCAAACCCAAAGAAGGAGAACAGTCAACGATGACAAAATCATAATTGGCTTTTACTGATTCGATCAATTGCTTTAGTACCATTTCGCGGTTGGGATAATTGATCATCTCAATTTCAGCACCAACCAAATCAATATGCGAAGGAATGAGATCGAGATTGGGAATGTCAGTTTTTAAAATTACGTCTTTTGCTTCTGCATTGTTCACCATGCAATCGTAAAGACTTTGCGTGATGTTTTGCAGATCGAAACCGACGCCTGTTGTACTGTTGGCCTGCGGATCGGCATCAACCAGGAGTGTTCTGTATTCCAAAACCGCAAAAGACGCTGCTAAATTGATGGCAGTAGTTGTTTTTCCTACGCCACCTTTTTGATTCGCTACTCCAATTATTCTCGCCATTTTTTATAAATCGACGCTTTCACCAATTTTTATCAGGTGCAGATTTAAGCCTGCATCGGCAAAAGCTTTCTTTACTTTTTCGTGATCAATTTTTATAAAACCAAAAGTGTCATAATGCACACCAACGATATTTTTACACTGTATCATTTCGGCGGCTATAATGGCATCTTCGTAGTCCATGGTAAAGTTGTCGCCAATGGGCAGCACGGCAAAATCAAGTTTTCCCCAACGCGGTATCAACTGCATGTCCATCGTTAATGCAGTGTCGCCTGCATAATAAAAACTTCCATTGGTGGTTGTAACAATAAAACCCATTGGATTGCCGCCATAGCTTCCATCGGGCATGTTGGAGGAATGAATGGCATTGGTGCATTTCACTGTCCCGAAATCAAACTTCCATTTTCCGCCATGATTCATGGGATGATATTTTTCAACTCCATGTTTGCTGAGCCAGTTCACCACCTCAAAATTTCCGATGACGGTTGCATCGTTTTGTTTTGCGATTTGAACGCAGTCCGAAACATGGTCGCCATGTCCGTGAGAAACCAAAATATAGTCAGCTTTGATTTTATTAATGTCAATATGTTTTGCTAATTCGTTTGGTGTTATAAAGGGATCGAACAGCAAATTTTTTTCCCCCGCGTGCACTGCAAAGCAGGATTGTCCGTAATAGGTTAGGCGCATATTTTACTGTTTTGAATCGTTACAAAAATACAGGGTTAGAGGTTATGAGTTGCAAGTTTCACATTACGAGGTTACAAGGCGGGATTTGCTGGTGGGGTAATTCAGGTTAATGTCAAAAAAACAAATTTTAAACGCGGGCAAGGTGCAACTTGCGCCCCTGAAACTTGATGTAATCTGTAACCCTTAACTTGCTTTCTTTGCAGTTGCAAATTGGAATTATGCGAAGTTCACCCGTATGGCTCATCCTGGCCGGATTAATGATCTTAATTGATTTTTATGTGTTTCAAATCGTTAAAACACTTTCGCACTCTGCAGAGCCCAAAACCAGGACGATTATTTTTACTTCCTATTGGATTATCTCTATTGCAGCCCTGGTAATTCTTTTTATTCTTCCTCTTTTAAACCTTGACAATTATTCAAAGGGCGTAAGAAGTACCGTTTTTGCCATCATCATTGGTTTGTTTTTAGCCAAAATGGTTGCTTCCATTTTCTTTTTGGTTGATGATATTAGAAGAGCCATTCAATGGATGGTTGGAAAAGTGTTTTTCAAAAACACCGAAGGTGAGCAAATAGAAGAAGGAAGAATCTCGCGGTCGATTTTTTTAAGCTGGATGGGAATTGCTGTGGGAGGAGGCTTGTTCAGTTCATTGGTGTATGGGTTTTCAAATAAGTACAATTACAAAGTCAAAAAGATTGCATTGAAATTTCCAAATCTTCCTTCATCCTTTAAAGGATTGAAAATTGTGCAGATCTCCGACGTTCACAGCGGAAGTTTTACAGATAAACGGGCAGTTGAAAAAGGGGTTGAAAAGATTTTGCAGTTGAATCCTGATATTATTTTATTCACCGGCGATCTTGTAAATAACGAATCGGATGAAATGGACGACTACATGGATGTGTTTAGTAAACTAAAAGCACCGATGGGAGTTTACTCCATTTTGGGTAATCATGATTACGGCGATTATAAAACATGGAGCAGTCCGCAGGCAAAACAACAAAACCTCGAAAGATTAAAACAAATTCATGCGCAAATGGGGTGGCGATTGTTGCTGGATGAAAATGTAACTCTTGAAAAAAACAATGAACAAATCGCACTGATCGGAATTCAAAACTGGAGTGCCTTAAAACGTTTTCCGAAGTATGGAAATCTGAAAAAAGCGTATGAGGGGAGCGAACATCTTCCTTTCAAAATTTTAATGAGCCACGATCCAACACATTGGGATGCAGAAGTGCGGCCAAAATACGGAGATATTGATTTGATGTTGGCCGGCCACACACATGGTATGCAGTTTGGAGTAGAGATTCCGGGATTTAGATGGAGTCCCGTTCAATATGTTTATAAGCAATGGGCAGGGTTGTACCAGGAAGGATCGCAAAAATTGTATGTAAATCGCGGTTATGGTTTTATTGGCTATCCGGGAAGGGTTGGAATTCTTCCGGAAATAACATTGATTCAATTCACCTGATCCAATAAAAACAAATAACCAACGTTATTGCTTTTTAAACTTTTATAAAATGAAAACGTCATAAAGCCCTGTATCCGGGAAAAACCAAAATCTATCTGTAATGACCCGAAAAATGCGTTTGGTATTGATGCTCGTTCTCTTTATTGGAATGACTGCTTCTGCACAAAAGCCGGAGAAGCATCCTGACGTGGATACAACATTTGATGATTTGGATTATGATGATTTATTCAACGAATTAGATAAGTTGCTTGACTCTTTAACCGCCCCGAGAAATTTTGTGATGTTCAATATTGGCGTAGGGAATAGTTATTTTAATTACGAATCAAAATCCAGCTACTCTGTTGAAGCATTGAAAAAAATTACTTACGCGCCATCGCTTTCTTATTTTTCAAAAACCGGGTTAGGAATTAGTGCAACCTCGGTGATTGTTGATGATGGCGTTAACCTCAATCCGTATCAATTCAATTTTACAGGTTCATATGATTACTTAAAGAACACAAAATTTCTTACCGGCATTGCTTACACCCGTTTTGTTACAAAAGATTCATTGCCTTTTTATACATCACCGTTGAAGAACGAGTTGTATGCCTATTTTAACTACAGGAAATTATGGTTCAAGCCTTCGGTTGCCGCAAGCTATGGTTGGGGAAGCCGTAGTGCCTATGATCAAAGAGAGGAATACATTACTTCATTGCGGTTGGCATTAAACGGATTTACCAGAATAAACACACGTGAAAGTGTAAACGATTTCAATTTGATCACTTCTGTTCGACATGATTTTTACTGGCTGAATGTTTTAGGGAAACATGACTACGTACGGTTCACGCCGCAAATTGTTTTTACAAGCGGAACTCAGAAGTTTGGCTTCAATCAAACAAGCAGTACGTATGCAACCATTCCAAGGTCGAACACCAATTTCTTATACAGTTCGGATAAAGTTTACCTCGATGATCAGTTGTATTTTCAGCCCTTGTCATTGTCCACTTATTTGAAAGCTGAGTATTCGAAAGGAAAATTTTTCATCCAACCCCAACTGATATTCGATTATTATTTTCCTGCTACCGATAAAAATTTCACCACTGCCGTGGTGATGAATGCAGGTGTTATTTTTTAGTTGTTTGTTTTTTATTTAACAGCAATGAATTTTTAATGGCATTAATCTTGGTTTAATTTTTTCAACAACAAACTTCATGTTTATGAAAACAAAATTATCAGCAGTTTTTGCGCTTGTGTTTTTTACACAGGCAGCTATGGCACAATTTCATTTAGGAGTCAAAGGTGGTGTCAACATTACCAAAGTACAAGGCGTGGCGTTCCGAGATGAGTTTAGGTATGGTTATCATTTGGGAGGCTTTGCAGAGATAGGACTTGGCGGAAGATTAGGTATCCAACCCGAAGTTTTGTTTAACCAATATCAAACGAGAGTTGACAGCAGTTTTAAAAATGTTTACCAGAATTCAACCAACATCTCCAATTACCAGGATGTAAAACTGAATTACCTGTCAATCCCGCTTTTATTGAATTATAAATTGGGGAGTTTATTGAGTTTGCAACTGGGCCCCCAATACGGCATCCTCATCGATCAAAGTAAGAACTTATTGCAGAACGGAAAAGCAGCATTCAAAAACGGCGACTTTTCTATGGTTGGCGGCGCACAAATTCATATTAGTAAAATCCGTTTGCAGGGAAGATATTTTGTTGGCTTAAATAACATCAGCGATATCAGCAGTGAAAATAAATGGAATAACCAGGGATTCCAGCTGTCGCTTGGATTAGCATTGTAAAATCATTTTTTTCAAACTGTGAAAGCCATTCTGATTTAGGCTCAGAATGGCTTTTGCGTTTTCTGTCAGTTCGGCATTTCCACTTAATGGCATTAATGTTGAGAAGCAGCAAATACTATTTAGATTTGCACACTTGCATAAGAAGATATTATTTATTATAAAAATTGCTGAGAGTGAATTTTAATTTGAAACCTGAAGAAGAAATGGATTTCATTCCCATAATTCCTTTGAATGAAAATGAAGGAGAATCCAATGAGAAGATTGATATTCCATCGAACATAACACTGCTTCCTTTGCGAAACACTGTTTTATTTCCCGGTGTTGTTTTACCAATAACTGTTGGCAGAGATAAAAGCATTAAAGCTGTGAATGATGCATACAAAGGCAGTAAGCTTATTGGCGTGGTGGCACAAAAAGACAGTAGTATTGAAGACCCTGCAGCAAAGGATTTGGAAAAAATCGGAACCGTCGCCAAAATTGTGAAGCAGATAAAAATGCCTGATGGCGGCACAACCATCATCATTCAGGGAAAGAGCAGGTTTGAACTGAAAAATGTTACTGCTGAAGAACCTTATTTCAAAGGTGATATAGAAGTGATCAATGAAGAAGATGCTCCGAACGATGCCGACTTCCAGGCTTATGTTTCCAATATAAAAGACGTAGCTACAGAAATTATTCAACTATCGCCAAACATTCCAACGGAAGCTTCTGTAATTCTTCGCAATATTGAAAGTCCTGCATTTTTAATTCATTTTGTTTCAAGTAATCTGACAATTGAAATCCGTGAAAAGCAGCATTTGCTTGAGATCAATAACATTCGTGAAAGAGCAGAATTGTTGATGCAGTTTCTCCAAAAAGAATTGCAGTTTGCTGAATTAAAAAACAAGGTCACCAATAAAACAAAAACGGAAATTGATAAACAACAAAGAGAATATTTTCTCCAGCAGCAATTAAAAAGTATTAAAGAAGAATTAGGTGGTGACCCTAATGAAAGAGAAATAAAAGAACTGCAAAAGAGGGCAGAAACAAAAAAATGGCCGGAGCCTGCAAAAGAAGCATTCAAAAAAGGGATTGAGAAACTGGAAAGAATGCATCCAAGCACACCGGATTATTCGGTTACCTACAACCATCTCGATCTGATGCTGGATCTTCCATGGGAAGATTACACCGAGGATGTGTATGATCTGGAAAGAGCAAAGGAAATCCTGGATGAAGATCACTACGGGATGCAAAAAATAAAAGAAAGGATTTTAGAATACCTCGCCGTGCTGAAATTAAAAGGCGATATGAAAAGTCCAATCCTTTGTTTTTATGGGCCTCCCGGTATTGGAAAAACTTCCTTGGGAAAAAGCATTGCCAATGCAATTGGAAGAAAATATGTGCGACTGAGTTTAGGAGGATTGCATGATGAAAGCGAGATCCGTGGACATCGCAAAACTTATATTGGCGCAATGCCCGGAAGAATTATTCAAAACATTCGCAAAATAAAATCGTCCAATCCTGTGATGATTTTGGATGAAGTTGATAAAGTTGGCGCTGATTTTCGTGGCGACCCAAGCAGCGCTTTGCTTGAAGTTTTGGACCCGGAGCAAAATCATTCTTTCTACGATAATTATTTGGAGTTGGAATATGATTTAAGCAAAGTCCTTTTCATTGCAACTGCAAATAATTTACAAACGATTCAACCTGCATTAAGAGACCGTCTGGAGATCATTGAACTCAGTGGTTATGCTGTCGAAGAAAAAATTGAGATTGCAAAACGTCATTTGATCCCGAAACAAAAAGAAGCCCATGGATTAAAAAGTTCTTCTTTCAAAATTTCTGATAAGGTTCTCGAAAAAATTATCCAGGATTATACAAGGGAAAGTGGTGTTCGTGAGTTGGACCGCCACCTTGCTGCCATCATGCGATATGAAGCGAAACAGCTTGCCATGAAAGGAAGATTGAAATCTAATCTTAGTGTTAACGATATAGAAAAGATTCTTGGCAGATCGAGATATAATAATGAAATGTACAAGGCGGCGACCATTCCAGGTGTTGCTGTTGGATTGGCCTATACGTATGCCGGGGGCGATATTTTATTTATCGAAGCATTATTAAGCGATGGCAAACCTGATCTGCGATTGACAGGTAACTTAGGAAATGTGATGAAAGAAAGTGCATCAACAGCTTTGTCCTATTTAAGTGCAAACGCAAAAAAGCTCGGCGTTGATCCCGCCCTGATCGAGAAGAAAACGATTCATATTCATGTACCCGAAGGTGCGGTTCCAAAAGACGGTCCGAGTGCCGGCATTACGATGTTGACTGCGCTGGCTTCTGCATTTACAGGTAAAAAAATAAAACCTTATTTGGGAATGACAGGTGAAATCACATTGCGTGGGCAAGTTTTGCCTGTCGGTGGAATAAAGGAAAAAGTGTTGGCGGCAAAAAGGGCAGGTTTGAAAGAGATCATCATGTGCTGGCAAAATGAAAAAGATGTTCAGGAAATTAATCCTGATTACATAAAGGGAATGAAGTTTCATTATGTAAAAACAATGAACCAGGTGATTGAGCTGGCCTTGCAGGAAAATTAAGCTTGAGGTTACAGCTTGCATATTTCAAGTTGCAGGACATGTTTTTGAAACCTTAACTTGTAAGCTGAAACATGAAGCAGATTTTGTTTATCGCGATTTTTTTAATCTCCTTTTTTTTAAGCAGAACTCAAACCTTAGGTGGGAGTTCTGCTTATAATTTTTTAAAGCTTCCATCAAATCCTTTGCTGACTGCTTTAGGCGGAGTAAATGTTTCTTACAAAACAAACGAAGTTGGATTTGCACTTAACAATCCTGCATTATTAACCCCTGAGTTAAACAGTCAACTGAATTTATCTTTCAATAGCTTTTTAAGTGGAATTAAAACATACAGTTTAGCAGGAGCAGTTTATCAAAATAATTTGAACACGTCGCTGGCAGGGGATATTTATTTTGTTGATTATGGTCTTCTTCCGCAAACAGATGCCGCTGGGAATGTTGAGGGAAACTTTCATCCGGTCGATTATGTTATCCAGGTTTCAGCAGCAAAAAAATATTTGGAAAGATGGAACTACGGAGCTTCATTAAAGTTTATTAATTCAAATTATCAATTGTATAAATCAAGCGCTGTCGCTTTGGATTTTGGTGTTCTTTATTCGGACAGCGCTAATAATTTCTTTGCAGCAATTCTTGCAAAAAACATGGGAGTTCAACTGAAAACCTATGCAGGAGAAGCAGAGGATTTGCCCTTTGATCTACAAGTTGGAATTACTAAAAAACTTTCAAAGGCCCCATTGGGATTTTCGTTGACCGCGCAGCATTTGCATCAGTTCAATCTTATTTATAACGATGCAGGTTTTAATGCAGATAATTATTTTTCTTCCAACAATAATTTGTTCAATAATATTTTTGATCATTTTGTAATTGCAACAAATATTTATCTGGGAAACAATCTGGAAGCAATTGTTGGGTACAATCATCTTAGAAGAACCGAATTAAATATTGGTTCGCCGGCCAACGGTTTGAATGGTTTTTCAATGGGCGTGAGAATTAAGTTTACGAAACTGCAAGTCTTGTTTGCCCGTTCTAATTATCAAAGAAATGTTTCCTACAACCAGCTTGGATTGAATTTAGAGTTGAATGAACTTGTTGGTTTGGGAAAACTTTAAACTAATTATTTGTCAGTGAGGAATACAGTGGAGTCTTTTTTTAAAGGAAGTGAAGCATTGAATAAGTTGTTGAACAAAACCCGGAATTGATTCACGTTTGATATGCTGTCATAAAAGCCCGCGTGGTTATTCGATGAAAGGTAGACAGCATTCAAATTTCTAAAAAAATATTTCTGCGGTTGTTGGCTTCTGAACCCGTGATCCCCCATCAAAACAATTACCGTTGGTTTTTTTGCGTGCAAAATAATGCTATCTGTCAGTTGTTTAATTACCTCGTTTGTTTTCGGTAAATAGTCCAGGTATTTATGGATTTCCGGAAGATTGCCTTCCTCCATAAGCTTTTGTTTATCCTTGAGTCTGCCATATTTATCGAAGTAATAGGGAGGATGTGGCATTTCTATATGACTATAGACAAATTTTGGTTGCTGTTGGTAATTGGAAGTTTCTAAAACTGTCTTGTCAATAATTTTCCTGTTGTTATTGTAGGTTACATAGATCAAATCTTTTGTAAGCCAGTCAATTTTCCACTTGCCGATAAGAAGATGATAATACAAATCCTTTCTTAGCCTGCTTAAAAACGTTTGAGAAGTGATCAACTTCGTTTTTAAAGGCAGAAAATCTTCAGTTACCAAACTTGGGTTTTCTGGCAGATCAAAGATTGAATAGTTCACAATTTTGTAACCCAGTGATTTTAAAATGCTGCAAACGTTATTTGTTTTAATTAATTGATAACAGGTGTTATAGTCTTTCACAACGCAGGCATTTGGATCAGGAATGTCCAAATAATCCATGCTGAGTGTTGATGCAATGGAAAATTGAGTGAAGTTGTAGTTGCTCCTGCTGTGTGGTAGAAGAAGAAAATTATGTTTCACAAGAAAACTGTCAAGGTCTGAGTTGTCATAATTCCACTGTTCTTTCAAAGCTGTGCTCGAAGTATATTCATCAAAAATCAAAAAATAAATATCAGGTTTTGTGCAGCCGGCACATTTGTTCAGATTAAAACTTTGGAAGCTTTTGGGAGATGGCGTTTTAAATATTTTTACCAATAATCCGCCAGCATCAATAATAAGTAAAAGAAAAAGAAGGGAATTGAGGTAAAAATTGAAACCGTTGAATGTTCTTGCTGTTTTTTTCAAATAAACGATAAGCGCAACAAACCCAGCTAAACTGAAAGGTAATAAAACACTGTAGCGACTGATAAAAGCGTTATCAAACTGAGTCTTTAAAAAATCCTGCGCCGCACCGAAAAAAAAATGGAACGCCATTATGCAAAAAGAAAAAACAGCCGCTTTATATGGCTGTTTGAAAAAAAGCTTTCCTATCAAAAAAAACAAAAATGAAACAAGGAGATATACGGGCAACAAGAAAAATGCATCTTTCAATGGAACAGCATTGAAATTATCTGTAAACCCATGCCATACAAAAAATACGGGCAGCAGCAGATAATGCAATGGCTTTGATCTTAAAAAGGAAAATGATTTACGCATCTCGTTTCATCATTAAATACAAATTCCTGTTGGAGTTGCCTACGTTATGATTTTCAACTATCGTAAATAGCTGGTTGAAAGCTGTCTTGAAGTTTTCTTCATTGTACCAATGATAAACATCCTTTTTTTGATTCAACATCAATTGTATTTTTTCGTCTTCTTTCGGAACAAACTCTATAATCAAATATTCTCCCAAACCACTAAACATTTTTGCGATGGATTCAAAGGGAATGTTTCTTCCAATGGCCAAATGATGAATCAAAGCAAGAGCCAACACCAAATCAACCTTTGTTCTTTTGAGAAAGGAATCTCTTTCTGCATTATTTACTCCAATTGAAGGTGATGGATTTGAAAGATCAATAATCAATGGATAAAGGTTGAACCAGTTGTGTTTTTTTATTTTTCGATAAAATTTATTGATAGAATAATGATCATAATCTGCGCAGATAACCTGTCGCGTTTTTTCGGCAGCTATCTCAGAAAACTCTCCTTCATTGGCGCCAGCATCAAAAACAGAATTGACATTTAGTTTATTCAACCATTGAGAAACAATTTGTTTTTTATTTTTTACATAATCTTCTCTTTGATTTGCTTCTTCATAATAATTTGACCAGACACCAGGAGACTGCGAAAAGCAAAAAAAGCCAATGCCTTCTTCAAGACTGCGAAGAAGGTTTTGCATTTTTTGTTTGGTGAAAGGTTTTTGCTGCGCATTATTTTTCAACTTGTTTGCAACCGACGCCTGCAGGTGAATATGTAATGAAGTATGCAAATTCAATTTGCTTTTAAAAGGCAATATTTTTTTTGCGGTACTAAGAGGAACTCCGTCCGGGTAGGCAAGCAATAAGTTTTGTAAAGGTTCTTTTAGATAATGCATCAATGCCAATGGTGCAAAAAAATGTTCGCAAAACTGCCGGTAGGCAATCCAGGGTTTTTGTTCATCATAGCTTTCAAACGAAAGCGTATCTATGAACATCATTCTTCCACCGTGCCATTGAAGATTGTAAGCCGAAGCATCCTTTAACATCATTCCAAAATTCAATGCTTCTTTTGCTGCTTCCAACGTAAGCAATGCGGCATCTTTCAACATATCAAAACACCACTCGTAAGGATAAGAAATGAATGGGACGACTTCAGGCTGCAGTGTCTGAAGCCAATCTTCAGAACCGGTCAGGTTTTCATTGATGGTCTGATGCGGAATTAAAATCTTTTTGTCAACCAAATGGTCATACAATCCGGTATCAATAAAATCTTCAAAATCTTTTTTGAAGATTTTGTTTACCTGCCTGTACAAAACACCATTCTTATAAAATAAAAATCCGGAAGGATCGCGGTAGGAGGATGGGTGGGTGTTGAAAGAAGGCATCAGGGCATTTTAGATTTCTTTCCAAAAATGCGATAAAAAAAATGCTTTACAGCAATCATAATGTTTTTGAAAAAGAAAACAATTCCCAACACGCCTGCAATGATGGCCTGAATTAAATAGCTGCCGCTACCCGGATCTATGTACAATAAAAAGTGTTGCATTAGAAATAACTCAATTTGGTTTGCGGTGTTAAACTTAATAAAGTTTCGTACATCAACCGAATGGTTTGCTCAATATCACTCTTGTGAAGCATTTCGACCGTTGTGTGCATGTATCTTAACGGAATTGAAATCAATACAGAAGGACAACCATCGTTTGCGTACGCAAATGAGTCAGTATCAGTACCGGTGCTTCTGGATACTGTTCTTAGCTGAACCGGAATCTCATTTTTTTCTGCAACATCTTCTACAAACTGAAGCAGCTTGTTGTGTACTGCGGGTCCATAAGAAAGTGATGGGCCTTTGCCGCAACTCGTATCGCCTTCAATTGTTTTATTGATCATCGGGGTTGTCGTATCATGTGTAACATCAGTAATGATTGCAACATTGGGTTTAATGCGGCGGGCAATCATTTCTGCTCCGCGTAAGCCAATTTCTTCCTGTACTGCATTTACAACATACAAACCGAAAGGCAATTTCTTTTTATTTTCTTTAAGGAGTCTTGCAACTTCAGCAATCATAAAACCACCAATGCGATTGTCAAACGCACGGCCAATGTAATAATCGTAAGCCAATTCATCAAAGCCATCCTGGTAAGTAACAACGGAACCGACCCGAATTCCGAGGTCTTCAATTTCTTTTTTGTTTCTTGCCCCGCAATCCAAAAAAAGATTTTCAACTTTTGCAACGGGCTCTTTGTCCTGGTTACCGATTCTTGTATGAATGGCAGGCCATCCGAACACAGCTTTGACCGGTCCTTTTTTCCCGTGAATGATTACTCTTTGTCCGGGAGCGATCTGGTGGTCCACACCTCCGTTTCTTTTTAAATACATCAAGCCTTCATTGGTAATGTAATTGACAAACCAGCTGATTTCATCAACATGAGCTTCAATAACAACTTTAAAAGGATTTTGTGGATTGATGACGCCCACCGCAGTTCCGTAAGGATCGGTAAAAACTTCGTCAACGCTGGAACGCACATAATCCATCCAAAGGCGCTGCCCGGTGAATTCAAAACCAACAGGAGAGGGAGTGTTAATATAATTTCTAAAAAAACTGATTGAATTGTCTGTAAGTATCGATCTGGTCTTTTTCACTGCTTTTGCCATGCTAAAAAATTATCCGGCAAATTTAATTAAAAGCAGCAATGGGGCAGAAAACATCATCAGTCCATCGAGGATGAAATAATATAAATAATCTGAAAAATTTCTTTTAGACGGATAATAAAGCAGGCTCAGGATTATAACCGGAATTGAAAGTGCAACAATCGTTTCAAGATCCAAATATTTTGAAAGCAGAGCCGTCGTTATTGCAACCATTAATACCGATCCCCAAAATAAACGGTCAATTCCTTTTTCATTTAGATAAGTAATCAGACTTCTGATGCCTGCTTTTCTGTCGTCTTCAATATCACGATAGTCAAACACAATACAGATGGCATAGATGTAAAAAAAACGGTTTACTACAAACCACACTTCTGCCATGTTTAAAGATTTCACTTCAATCACCAAAGGCAACAGGGTGGTTACGTGCATCCAGGCAAACGCAAGAAAAATAGTTTTGCCGATCGCAATTTCCTTCAAATAAGAAAATACAGGATGATTGATTTTTGGAGCCGAATACAAAAAAGTCACAAATGCAGTAACGCCTAACCAAAACCAATGATTAATTAAAAGAAAAGTAAAGACGGCAGACCCGATTAGCCCTATAATAAACAGAACAAGATGGATATGTTTATTGCAGATATTCCATTTTGTCTTTTCGGAAGGATTGTCAATATGGGGCGGGGTGAGGTACCAATGAAAATTATAACTGCTAACCGATCCCGAAAAAACAAATCCTGCAAGTGCAGGTGTAAAAGGAATATGGAAAATGATGCAGGTTTGATAGACCATAAGCACAGCACATCCTGCAATAAACAAACTGCTGAAAACAAAAAAATCAAAAACCTTCTTTAGTACAACAAAAAATTTCAAAACCTATCGGATAACAATTACTTGTTTTGGAGATGTGGAATCACTTACATGTCCTGCTTTGTCTTCTACATAAAATTTCAATTGCAGCGTATCAGGTTCATTTTGTGGAGGATTGCTGCCAGCCACATGAATCGCATCCAGTCCCAGGGTAAGATCATAGTTGTAATCCAACGTGACCTGGATTTCCCCCTGGTTCTGCCCATTGAAATCAGGAATATCATAAGGTAAAACTTTACGGTCCGGACCATGTGCATTCATTCTTTGGCGAACAACGTACAATGATTGAAGATCACCTTCCTTGTCCGTAAAATTCAGCGTAACCCGCAGCGTTCCGTTTTGTCCGATCACATTTGAATTTAAATCTTTAAAACTGAGATGAGGTTTCGTTTCAACCGGATCTTTATGACAGGCTGCCAAAGCAGAAGCTAACATGCAGAAAACAAAGATTTTTTTCATAATTACTAATTACCAAATTTACTGTAAGGGAAAAGACTGCCCAAAGAAGATTTATAACGTAAAAACCATTGCCCCAATTGTAAAGACCCATTTTAAATTAAAGTCATGTTTTAAAAAAAAGACCTGCTGCCACTGCAAGCCATATACTATTTGTAGTTTTATTAAGTGAGAGGCAACCTGTTTGACTGAGGCGCCGTATTTACCATTAACTTTTTCGGATTGGATCTTCAAATACTCATAGCCGGCTGCATTCAAAACAATCAGAGGGACCAACGCACCCTCTATGAAAAGTATTATGGCTATTGCCTGAAGACAGTGTTCCGCTATATCTATCACTACGATAAAGCGGTTGATGTGGTTAACGACGGCTTTGTAAAGGTGTTCCGCAATTTTGAAAAGTTTCAGTTCAGGGACATTCAAAATCTCGAAATGGTGTTGATGGGATGGATGCGAATGATCATGATAAATACCGCGATTGATCAGCTCCGGAAGAATAATTTTATACCTGAAATCGGTGATATCTCTGAAAGCACCTGGGCTTATGAGGACAAATCACAATCGTCTGACCAGATTTTGTTGTATAAAGAACTGATTAAAGAGATTAAAAAATTGCCTCCCTCATATCGAACTGTTTTCAACCTATATGTTGTTGAAGGATTAACTCACCAGGAAATAGCCAATTTGCTTGGTGTTTCTGTAGGCACATCTAAATCCAACTTGTCTAAAGCAAGAGTGATTTTACAAAGAATAATTAAAAACAACGATCAGCAAGTGGCAGACGTATGCAATATGTAAATGACGATATGGACGATCTGGTTCGCAGGGCGGCTGAAAACTATCCGCTGAGCACGGGCGGTGCCGACTGGAGCAAAGTGGCTGCAGCCCTGCAAAATACGGATGCTTCAATAAACGATACTGAAAGCAACAAATCAAACAGGCGCTTACTGTGGCTATTGCTTTTGTTGCCTTTGGGATTAATTTGTAATCAACTTTATACTCCAGTGGTTGAAGTTGATAACGGAAGTGCCTATCGTTGGGAAAAGATTAAAGATGGCGCGGAAAAAAACCAGGCTACTCTCAATACTGCCGCCATTAACCCGGCCACGCCAACAAACCACTTGCTGAATCATGTGACAAATAATCAGGAACAAATTAATATTTCCAGGAAAGGAGGACAAGCAATTTTAGAAAAAGGTATTGTAAAACAAAATTCAGTTTTTAGTTTCCCTCAAAAGAATAGCTTCACGGCAGCGAAAAATCAGCAAGCTGCCAAAAATGCAAATTACAGCTCCTCGATCTCTCAAGGCCAGGACAATTCTTCTTTGCTGCAAAACGGGTTTGCGGATGAAGCGGGCCCTTTGTCAAGAAAATATATTTCACAAATAAGGTGGGATAAAACTCATCAATACCAAATTGCAATCGACCGGCCGTTGACCGCCGTTGAAAACCCAAGTAAGAAGAAGAAAACAAGTTCATCCCAAAATTCTAAAGGATTTTATTTTGGCTTGATGGGAAGTTTGGATTTCACTACCGTCAAGTTTCAAAAATTTGAACAAAAAGGTCTTACCCTTGGTATTCTTGCCGGCTATCAGCTCAATACAAACTGGAGTATTGAAACAGGGATTTATAAAGAGAATAAGTATTATTACAGTGAAGGCAAATATTTCAATACTTCAAAAATTCCTATGTATGGAAACTCCAAAATCACAGAAGTTTCGGGAGAATGTAATATGTATGAGGTTCCGGTAAACGTGAAGTATAATTTTTCTTCGGGCAAAAAAACATGGTTTGTTGCCGGCGGAAGTTCTTCTTACATCATGCAGAAAGAAGATTATACTTACTCATATTATTACGGGGTTTACGGCCCTTATTCAAAGCGCAGCCAATACCTCAATTCCTCACGAAACTTATTTGCTACCGCAAATATTTCCGGAGGTTATATTCGCAAAATTGGCAACGGCACCAACCTCCGTATTGAGCCTTACATCAAGCTGCCTGTTTCGGGAATGGGTATTGGAAAACTTCCTTTACTAAGTACAGGACTTACTGTTGGCATTACTAAGAAATTCTAGCTTAACAAAAATTAAGAGGCTGCTTTCATTTTTGACCTTAGCTCGAAGCTTAAATCTTTCTTCTTTGCCTGCCTGACCAATTGAAGCAAATAAAAATATTTCAACCAGCTGTAGTAAGCAACCATTGCTGCAATCATCAGCCCTTGCGTGCCTTCCAAAAGGCCAAGTTGCAGAAAATAAGATTTAGAAGAATTGAAAATCGCAGAAAAGTACTTCTTCAGCAAATAAGTTTTCCTGCCTTGCAAAAAATATTTTTCCGCGCTCAAACGGGCATAAAGTTTTGCCTTTGCTTTATAATCGGCAAGGTCTTTCAAACCATAGTGCAAAACCTGTCCTTTGATTCCTTTTAAAGTAAGATTATCACCAATCAATTTTTCATGAACCGGCGTTAAATCCCATTTGCAATGCTGACGATTATAGATGCGTTTCACATTTTCAAATCCCAATGTGCCGAAAAGAATTTTTTTCCCGTTTAAATAATTTCTTCTTCTGAATTTGTAAATGCGGGTTGCTTCTGAAAATGAGATCTTTTTTATTGATGCTGCCAATTCATCGCTAATTCTTTCATCTGCATCCAAAGCCAGTATCCAATCATTTTTTGCCTGCCATGCTCCAAAATTTCTGGCATATCCGAAACCGCTCCATTCAATTGCAAAACTTCTCGCGCCCTGATTTTTTGCAAGTGCAACTGTTTGGTCCTTGCTTCCACTATCCACTATAATAATGTCATCGGAAATCTTTTTTGCCGACTGTATGCAGTCAACAATATTGTTTTCTTCGTTCAGGGTTATTATCACTACAGAAAGGGTTCCCATTGCGATGTTAAAGTACGTTTTTTGCCGTGTTTGTGAACCGGCCAAACCAATTAATTATTTTTTCTTCTGTCTGTAAAAGAAAATCCGTTGGCCTGATCGGTGTCTGCAATGTTTATTAGCTTTTTAGAGTTGTTCTAATTATTGTCTCATGGCTTGTGGCTATGGTTCTCTCCGTTTTAAGTAATTTACGTGCTTAATCACACTTAATCTGACGCTTATGCTTCTTTTCTTCAAACAAAAATTTTCTTTCTTATTTATTTTGACTGCTTTGGTCTTGCAGTCTTCAGCGCAAAGCACTGATACTTCTTTTTACAACATGCTCAGGTGGCGCATGATCGGTCCTTACCGTGGTGGAAGAACAGTTGCTGCTGCTGGTGTACCCGATCAGCCGGCGGTGTTCTACATTGGTGTAACCAATGGCGGTGTTTGGAAGACCGACGATTATGGAAGAACATGGCATCCCATTTTTGATGAGCAGTCTTCCGGATCTATCGGTTCAATTGGCGTTGCGCCGTCCAATTCAAATATTATTTATGTTGGGAGTGGCGAAGGTCTTCAACGTCCTGATCTTTCTGTTGGTAACGGAATTTATAAATCCACTGATGGAGGAAAAACCTGGACGCATCTTGGCTTAAGAGATGGGCAGCAAATACCGAAGATCGCAGTCGATGCAAAAAATCCTGACAGAATTTTTGTTGCGGTTCTTGGCCACCCATACGGGCCAAATGAAGAACGTGGCATCTTTCGATCAACCGACGGAGGAAGAAGTTTTGAAAAAGTATTATATACAAACGAAAATGTTGGTGGCGATGACGTTGCTATCGATCCATCAAATCCAAACATCGTTTATGCCACAATGTGGGAAGCAAGACAAGGCCCTTGGGAAAATGGTGCATGGGGGGGGACCAATGGCGGAATTTATAAATCAATCGATGGTGGAAGCACGTGGAAAAAAATAATGAAAGGACTCCCGCAAAACCTAGTTCAGGCGCATGTTGCCATTTCAGCATCGTCTCCAAACGTTGTGTATACCGTTTTTGCAACTACTGAGCCTAATGGTTATGGGACGGGAACCGGGATGGGAATGTATCGTTCGGACGACGGTGGCGAAAACTGGAAAACAGTTGGACAAGATGGAAGACCGCTGGCAAGAATCGGCGGAGGTGATTTGCCGGAGATTGCAGTTGATGCCCAAAATCCTGACATTATTTACAGTACCAGTATTGTTTTTTGGAGATCGACAGATGGGGGCAAAACATGGACCGGAATTAAAGGTGCTCCAGGCGGTGATGATTACCAAAACGTTTGGGTGAACCCTCTACATCCGCAGATTTTATTGGTAACCGGAGACCAGGGTGCGGCCATTAGTGTGAATGGCGGAAAAACCTATTCATCATGGTACAATCAGCCAACAGCCCAGTTGTATCATGTATCTGCAGATAATGCATTCCCTTACAATGTTTACAGTGGTCAGCAGGAGAGCGGTTCAGTTGGAATTGCTTCAAGAGGAAATGATGGAGGCATCAACTTTCGCGACTGGCATCCCGTGGGTGCCGAGGAGTATGGTTATGTGGTTCCCGATCCTTTGGACCCAAATATTGTTTACGGTGGAAAAATCACCCGTTATGATAAACGCACAGGGCAAACGCAAAATATTTCACCACAAATGGGTCGAAGCGGCAACTACCGTTTTGTAAGAACGGAGCCAGTGGTGTTTTCTCCCGTTGACCCGCACTCGCTTTTTTTTGCCGGAAATGTTTTGTTTAAAACAAGAGATGGTGGAAACAGTTGGCAAATCATCAGTCCTGATTTGACAAGAGAGAGCTGGGACGTGCCTTCAAGTGTCGGAACTTATGCAACACCACAGTTGAAAACAATGCCAAGAAGGGGTGTCATTTATACTGTTGCTCCTTCCTACAAGGATGTCAATACCATTTGGTGCGGAACAGATGATGGTTTGATTCAGCTAACAAAAGACGGAGGTAAGACATGGAAGAATGTAACGCCTTCTGAAATTACTTCCTGGAATAAAATTTCAATTATTGATGCAGGACATTTTGATGTAAATACAGCTTATGCTGCCGTAAACAAAATCCGTCTTGATGATATGCATCCCTACATTTATAAAACACATGATGGCGGAAGGACATGGACTAAGATCGTAAATGGTCTGCCTAATGATCCTATCAATGCAGTGAGAGAAGACACAAAACAAAAAGGTCTATTGTTTGCTGCAAGTGAAACCGCAACTTACGTTTCTTTCGATGATGGCGAACACTGGCAGAGTTTGCGAATGAACATGCCTGCAACTTCCATTCGTGATTTGACTATTAAGAACGATGATATCATTGTGGCAACCCATGGAAGAGGTTTTTGGATAATGGATAATATCAATGCATTGCGACAACTTGCTGCCGGAACAGTTCAATCGAATGTTTTATTCAAACCTTCAACTACCTACCGTGTTAGGTGGAATATGAATACCGATACACCATTGCCTCCTGAAGAACCTGCAGGAGAAAATCCACCGGATGGTGCTCCACTTGATTATTATCTTCCTGCAAATGCAAATCAGGTTTCATTGACGATTACTGATGCTAAAGGAAATTTGGTAAGAAAGTTTTCAAGCAACGACACATTGCAAAATCTTTCCGGCGGATATATTCCTGAATACTGGATTCGTCCGCAGCAAAAATTGTCCAATGAAAAAGGAGCACACCGTTTTGTTTGGGATTTGCATTACACGCCTTTGAACGTTCCTGCATCTTTGCCAATGTCGGCCACTTATATGAACACACCTGCAACTCCAACTTCACCATGGGTGATGCCCGGCAATTATACTGTGAAACTTACTGTTGATGGAAAGACGTATTCTCAAATCCTGACTGTTGTAATGGACCCACGGGTAAAAACTTCTTTGAAAGATTTACAATTGCAGCATGATCTTTCATTGCAAGCCTACGACAATCAAAAGCAGATCATGCAGATCAATGATGAAATAAGCAATTTGAGAAGCAGGAATAAAGAGCAGGCCAGCATTGATGCACTGGACAAATTGCAGAACAGTCAAAGGGGAAGCAAAGAGCCGGGGTTTAATCAATTAAGCGGAACATTTGGCGCCTTGCAAGGTTTGTTCCAGGATAGCGACACTGCACCAACCACGCAAGCGGTTACAGCAATGAAACAGGCGCAGGCCGATTTTCAAAAACTGCTGTTGAAGTGGAATGAAGTGAAAAAGAAGTTTTGATCCAAAAAAAAGTGGATGGTAGTTCTTTACTGCCGTCCACTTTTGAAAAAAATTAACCCTGCCTCTTTCCTAATCATCATCCTTGTCCGATTTATCGGACAGCTTTACAAAGGCAGCTCTTCTTGGTGAAGGAAACGCAACATGATCGCCTTTGATTCCATGCCACAGAACAATATTGAATTCCAGATCGGGCACCGCATCTTCTTTTGAAAGATCAAATTTTTCCGATCTTCTTTGCCATTCGTTCATCGCCACATTTTTTTGGCCGAGATCAATATTGTTTGGTCTTGCTTTAAACGGACTTAAATTAGCTGTGGTTGAAAAGCTTCTCCACATTGGAGTGGCTGCTGCATCATATTGCGACATTGGCGGCAATCCTAAAATCAATTCAATAGTTCTCACCATCGATGTTGTTGAATACATGGTGTGATCAACGAAACCCCGTTTCACAAATCCTCCGGCAACATAAGCGGTTGTTCTGTGTGCATCAATGTGGTCAGCGCCGTTTTGCGCGTCATCTTCAACAATAAACACAACACTTTCTTTCCATATCGGCGATTGGCTTAAGTGCTCTATAAACATTCCAACAGCAAGATCATTATCTGCAACATGAACAAAAGGTGTTGGTCTACCCTTGCGCATGCCTTCCGTATGGTCGTTGATCAAACGCAATGTGTTCAACTGGGGTACTTTGTTAATAGCAACCATAGAATCAAAATCTCTTATCCATTGATTCACTCTTGTGGTATCTCTCACTGTTTGATCCCAACTTGTGTAGTAAGGACAGAAATGATCTTTTAAAACAGGAATATTCGGTTTGTAATCATCGGCAAACTCACCATAGGTTCTGTAGCTTACTTTGTTGCGTTTGCAATTGTCCCAAATAAAACCACCCTTGTTGTTTGCAATGGCGCGGTTGCCTTCGGCATCGTAGTTGCCGCCCCGGCCACCATAGCTCGTGGGCCACGTTTTTTCGAGATAGTCCGTTGCATATCCCCCAAGGCTCCAGTTATGTCCATCCGCACTCACTTCGGCATTGCAATAAAAATTATCAAGCAACACAAATTCCCTTGCAAGTGCATGCTGGTTTGGAGTGACATGTTCTCCAAACAAAACAAGGGAAGGATCGCCGTTACCTTCTTTCATATCACCCAAAACCTGGTCGTAGGTTCTGTTTTCCTTGATGATATAGAACACATATTTGATAGGAGATTTACCACCCAGCTTTCTTGGAATGGGATTTCCTT
>Ga0207647_10000287_pt1 | contig 41379 bp, 48 predicted proteins | sample KBSCornC2_FD_184295 | JGI IMG/M metagenome (GOLD analysis project Ga0207647, IMG submission 184295) | Corn rhizosphere microbial communities from Kellogg Biological Station, Michigan, USA - C2 (SPAdes) (version 2) | ecosystem: Host-associated > Plants > Roots > Rhizosphere ... | reverse complement strand
GCCACATAGATAAACCATGCGCCGAAGGCGCATTCCGCACCGAACGCGGAGGACCTGTCTGAGCAGCGAGGGTGGGCACCGACGGCTCTTCGCCTCAGCACCACAAGGCCGAGGCGGCGCAGCCGCTGGATACACGCATTCGCGAAAGCGAATGAACCGATTCGAGAGCGCGAAGCCGAAGGCGAGCCATAAAAAAACGGCCCCGCGAGGGGCCGTCTTCATCATTATCGATCAGCGCTTCTCGATCGGTACGTAGGTCTGGTCTTCCGGACCCGTGTAATTCGCGCTCGGGCGGATGATCTTGCCATCCTGGCGCTGCTCGATCACATGTGCACTCCACCCCGACGTACGCGCCATCACGAACAGCGGCGTAAACATCGCCGTCGGCACGCCCATCATGTGATATGCCGAAGCCGAATACCAATCCAGGTTCGGGAACATCTTCTTCTGCTCCCACATCAGCTTCTCGATCTTCTCCGACACCTCGAACAGGCGCGGATTGCCGCCATCCGTGCACAGCTTGCGCGCGATCTCCTTGATGATCTCGTTGCGCGGATCCGACACGGTATACACCGGGTGGCCGAAGCCGATGATGATTTCCTTACGCTCGACGCGCGCACGGATATCCGCTTCCGCCTCCGCCGCATCGCGGTAGCGTGCGATGATTTCCATCGCCACTTCGTTCGCGCCGCCGTGCTTCGGGCCACGCAGTGCGCCGATAGCGCCGGTAATGCACGAATAGATATCCGAGCCGGTGCCGGCGATGACGCGCGCCGTGAACGTGCTGGCGTTGAACTCGTGCTCGGCGTACAGCACCAGCGAGCGGTCCAGCGAATGCGAATGCAGGTCGCTCGGCTTCTTGCCATGCAGCAGGTGCAGGAAGTGCGCGGCGATAGATTCGTCTTCGGTTTCCGTCTCGATGCGCTTGCCGTTGTGGCTGAAGTGGTACCAGTACAGCAGCATCGAACCGAAGCTCGCCATCAGGCGATCGGCGATATCGCGCGCGCCGGTAACGTTGTGGTCATCCTTCTCCGGCAATACCGTGCCGAGCACCGAGGCACCGGTGCGCATCACATCCATCGGGTGGGTGGCGGCGGGCAGCAGTTCCAGCGCGCTCTTCACCGGTGCCGGCAGGCCACGCAGGCGCTTGAGCTTGGCGCGGTACGCGTTCAGCTCCATCCAGTTCGGCAGCACGCCGTGGACGAGCAGGTAGGCTACTTCTTCGAAAGAGCCCTTCGCGGCCAGGTCGTGGATGTCATAACCGCGGTAATGCAGATCGTTGCCGCTGCGGCCGACCGTGCACAGTGCGGTGTTGCCAGCAGCAACGCCGGATAGCGCGACGGATTTCTTCGGCTTCGGACCGGTCGTGGTGGTTGCGGTGTCGCTCATGCGTGACTCTCCTTAACCCTTCTGCGAGAACAATGCGTCGAGACGACGCTCGTATTCGTGGTAGCCGATGCGGTCGTACAGTTCTTCGCGTGTCTGCATCGTATCGATGACATTGCGCTGGTGACCGTCGCGGCGGATGGCGGTGTACACGTTCTCGGCGGCCTTGTTCATGGCGCGGAACGCGGAAAGTGGATACAGCACGATGCCCACGCCGACGCTGCCGAGTTCTTCGGTGCTGAACAGCGGGGTCTGGCCGAACTCGGTGATGTTGGCGAGCACCGGCACGTTGAGTGCATCGGTGAAGCGCTTGTAGGTGGGCAGGTCGTACGCGGCCTCGGCGAAGATCGCATCGGCACCCGCTTCGGCGCAGGCGATGGCGCGCTCGATGGCGGCATCGACACCATCCACGGCAATGGCATCGGTACGGGCGATCAGGAAGAAATCCGGATCGGTCTTCGCATCGGCGGCGGCCTTGACGCGATCGACCATCTCGCCCGCGGTGACGATTTCCTTGCCCGGGCGATGGCCGCAGCGCTTCGCGCCGACCTGGTCTTCGATATGGCAGGCGGCCGCGCCGAACTTGATCAGGCTCTTGACCGTGCGGGCGATATTGAACGCGCTGGGGCCGAACCCGGTATCGATATCGACCATGAGCGGCAGGTCGCATACATCGGTGATCCGGCGCACATCGGTGAGCACGTCATCGAGGGTATTGATGCCCAGGTCGGGGAGGCCCAGGGAGCCCGCGGCCACGCCGCCGCCGGAAAGGTAGATGGCGCGGAAGCCAGCGCGCTTGGCCAGCAGGGCATGGTTGGCGTTGATGGCGCCGATGACCTGCAGGGGCTTTTCAGCCGCGAGGGCGGCCCGGAAGCGGGCGCCGGCCGAGGGGGGCAAGGGCATGGAAAGTCTCCGCGTAAAGACCGGCATTTTAGCGCGGGCGATCGGTAAAGGATTGTTGCGGTGCGGTGCCGGGGCTGGGCCTGGCCGGCCCGGAGCGCGCGTGCGCGCGATGGATCTAGCCCAAACGCCGCCCGCAATCCGGCCCGCGCGCGATAGCCCGGCGAATCTCCTCCAACGCGTTCGGGTCATCCAGCGTTGAGAGGTCCCCCGGGTCCGTCCCCTGCAGCAGCGCCTGCAACGACCGCCGCAGCAGCTTGCCCGAACGGGTCTTCGGCAGCGCCCCCACGACGTACACGCAACCGGGCCGCGCCAGCGCGCCCAGGAGCTCCACCACGCGGCGCTCCATGGCCTTCGCCACGTCCTCCGGATGATCGGTGACACCCTGCTTCAGCGTCGCGAAGACCGCGGGCAGCTGCCCCTTCAAGTCATCGGCCACGCCGACCACCGCGACCTCCGCCACGGCGCCCAGGGTCGCCACGGATTCCTCGATCTCGCGCGTACCCAGCCGGTGGCCGGCGACGTTGATCACATCATCCGTGCGGCCAAGGATGAAGGTGTAACCATCGGCATCCCGTACGGCCCAGTCGAGCGAGCTGTACAGAAGCTCCTTAAAGTGGCCGAAGTAGCTGCGCACGTACCGCTCATCGTCATGCCAGATGGTCGTGAGGCAACCGGGCGGCAACGGCGGCTCGATCACCAGCACGCCCTTCTCTCCCGGTGGCTTGTCTTCACCCGTAGCGTCATCGATCACGCGCATGCGAAAGCCGAAGGTGGGAAAGCCGGGTGACCCAGGTTTTACCGGCTTCAGGTCCAGGCCGGGCATCAGCGAAAGCGCCGGCCAGCCTGTCTCGGTCTGCCAGTAGTTATCAATCACCGCTTTGCTCGTGCCACCCACCAGCCACTCGTACGTTGGCTGGTCGAGCGGCTCACCGGCGAGGAAGATCCATTTCAACGCAGAAAGGTCGTATTGCTTCAGCCATGAAGCATCCTGCTTCTTCAGCATGCGAATGCCGGTGGGTGATGAAAACATCGTGCGCACGCCGTATTGCTCGCACAATTTCCACCAGATACCGGGATCGGGAAGGATCGGCGTGCCCTCGTAGAGGATCGCCGTGCAGCCACCGAGCAGCGGCCCGTACACGTTGTACGAGTGGCCTACCGCCCAACCCACGTCGGACGTGCACAGGATGGTCTGCCCCGGCTGCAGGTCGAAGATGCTGGTCATCGACAGCGCGAGCGCCACGGCGTAGCCACCGACATCGCGCTGCACGCCCTTGGGTTTGCCGGTGGTACCCGACGTGTAAAGCAGGTAGCTGGGCTCGTTGGATTCCAGCCAGGTGACAGGAACGATGTCGCTAAGCCGCGCGGTACGGCGCGACGCGTAATCGACATCGCGGCCCTCCACCCATGCCATCGCGGAATCCAGGCCGCGGTTCACCACCAGGACGTGCGGCGGCGGCGTGCGGGCTTCGCGCAACGCGGCGTCGACCAACGGCTTGTAGGGGATGACCTTCCTGGCACGCATGCCGGCATCGGCGCAGATCAACAGCTTCGGCTCGGCATCATCGATACGCAGCGCAAGGTTATGCGCGGCGAAGCCGCCGAACACCACGGAATGGATGGCACCGATGCGCGCGCAGGCCAGCATGGCAAACACGGCCTCGGCGATGTTCGGCAGGTAGATGACGACGCGATCGCCCTTGCCCACGCCGAGTTCCATGAGCACGGCGGCGAAGGCGTTCACCTCCGTATGCAGCTCGCGATAGGTGATCTCGCGGGTGTGCCCGGTTTCCGTGGAGACCGCGACGATGGCGAGCTGCTCGCCGCGAGCGGCCAGGTGGCGATCGACGGCGTTGTGGCAAAGATTGGTGGTGCCACCGACGAACCAGCGGCGGAACGGCGGGTTGGATGAATCAAGGATGCGCTGGGGCGGCGTTTGCCAGTCGATCAGACTGGCCTGCTCGCCCCAGAAGGCCTCGGGTTCATCGACCGAGCGGCGCCAGCTTTCCTCGTAACCCATGTGCATACCTCCGGGTGGTGGCCTGAGGGTAAACGACTGGGCGTGGGCACGCGCTGCTACGTTGGTCGAACGTGGCGATCAATGCTTCGGCAAGCGCCCTTGGGGCTTGCCCTGCCCCGGCCGTGCCTGCTCGTACATCTCCCACGAGATTTTCTTCAACAAGGCCTGGCGGTCGTCGCCCTCGGTGTACAGATCGAAATGCGTCTTGCCGGGCAGGAACTCGATATCGCTCTTGGCCTCGAGTTTATCCAGGGTGTCCTTGAGCAATTTCGCAGAGCCATCGAGATAGAACGTGTCGGCGGTGCCCACGATCAGGTGGATCTTGCCATCGAGATCCGGCTTGAGCGTCGGCCACTGCGTGCGCAGGCGCTGGGCGATATCGAAGTGATCGCGCCAGTAGGCGACGACATTGGGATCCACGGCGCCGGTGTCGCGGTTGAACATCGGCAGCGGGCGGCCATCCGCGCCGCGCGGCGAGAACACCCATTCGAACGAGGCCAGCTGGCCGCCGTAGGCGCCGAGCACGCGCTCCAGGCGGGCAAAGGTTTCGAACGTGGAGATCACTTCGCCCTTGTCACGTACCAGCGGAATATCCGTGCCATCCGCATGCTTGTAGGCATTGGCGTTCGGCGCGTAGAGATCGATGCCGGTGAAGTCGTGGAAATCGCTCGGGTCCGGCGAGGTCGACCAGGTGCCGCCGAAGATCTTGGGGTAGCGGGTCTGCAACCACAGGGTGGCCCAGCCACCCGACGAATGGCCATTCAGGAAGCGGCCGCTGGTCTTGCCATCCATGCGGTAGCGGGTTTCCAGCCAGGGAATGTACTCGGTGGTGAGCGCCAGGCCCCAGGGGCCGTTGTTCACTGAATCGGCAAACTCGTGCGTACCGGTGGGGCCAGATTCATCAAGCAGCACCCAGATCATGGGCGGCATCTGGTTCTTCGACATGGCATCCCACAGCGTGGCGATGGTGCCGGCGAACCGATCGAAGCCGCCGCCGAAGCCGTGCGTGACATACACCACGGGATACGTCGCGTTGCCTTGTTCATAGCCGGGGGGCGTCACCACCCACGCGCGGATCGACTGCGGGCGGCCGGCGAATGCGGTGAGCGCCTTGCTTTCAAGCGTTTCAGCGTGCGCGTGCTTGCGCGCCTCCGGCAGCGCATCACGCACGGCCTGGGGCGCCGACGGCGGAAGCTGCCACACATCGCGATCGGGCACGGTCTTCGTCAATTTCAGCGTCGGGATACTCCCGCCCGCCGTGATCTTCACGGGGGTAACCTCGCTGATCAGGTCACCGCCGTGACGCCCGCTGTAGTTGTAGTCGTGACCCACGTCGAGCACGGCCTGGAACAGGTACTCGCCCGGCGGAAGGCTGGAGAAGCCCGAAGGGAACGCTTCGCCATCCGCATCGACATCCACGGACTGGCCAGGCGCTATCCAGCTCACCTCGCGCCCGGCAACGGACACCGCCTTGGGCTGGAACGGGTTGGTATCCACGGATTCGACCTTCCCATCCTTCGCGGCGGCCTTCGCCTTGTCGGCGGGCGCGGCGAAGATGAGCAGGCGGCCGGACGTACCCTTGTCAGTGGCCCCATCCAGGGTGACACGGACGATGCGGTGCGCGAGGGGCGCACTATCGGCATGGGCGGCGGCGCCGCACGCGAGGAGCGCAAGCGCGAAGGCTGCGCGGACGGGCGTGTGCTTCATCAACGTTCCCCTCATTCAGCCGCGGCGCGGCGACAAGGTCGATCCTGCCATGAGGGCCGGGGGTGAGGAAATGCCGGACGGCATGCCCGGACCATCCCCGGCTCGCCTTTCATCCCGTGGCAACATGGGCCTTCCACCACCACTGAGGGACCCGGATTCCATGGATGCCGACTGGATCAGCCGCCACGCCCTCTCGATCTGGGGCGTACTGCTCGCCACGGCGCTGCTCGGTGCGGATGTGGCCTGGCGTCGCGCCGTACGGCGGCGCGAAGGCCTGGATCCCGCGGCGCGCAGCTTGCTGCGGCCCACCACGGCCATGGCGGTGTTCGTCGCCATGCTGGTCATCGCCACGGTGATCGCCGTGGAGGTGCGTGAGCAGGCCGGGCTGACCGTGTTCGATGCATCGCTGGCAAGCGACCTGCGCGCCAACCTGCCCGTTCCCGTACTGCGGGCTATCGCGTGGCTGACACAACTGGGCAACGCCACGGTGCTTACCATCGCCGCGATCATCGTTGCCGTGGCGCTCGCCATTCGTCGCCACTGGCGCCTGGCTATCACGTGGCTGTTCACGCTTGCCGGTACCGTGCTCATCAACGGCGCGCTGAAGGCCTGGTTCCAGCGCGAGCGCCCGCTGCACGATCATGGTTTCGTGGTCGAGCACAGCTACAGTTTCCCCAGTGGCCATGCCTCGGGCTCCATGGTGTTCTACGGCATGCTCGCGTATGTGTTGCTTGTGGTCTGCCCGCCGCGCTTGCACCGCCCCATCGTTGTCGCGGCCGTGGCGCTCATCACGTTGGTCGGAATCAGCCGTATCCTGCTGCAGGTGCATTATTTCAGCGATGTGATGGCAGGCTACGCCACCGGCCTGGCATGGCTCACGCTATGCGTCGGCGGCGCCGAATACTTCCGGCTCCGCGACGGTCGCGCCGCCACCCGGTAATTTCATGCGATCAACACGCGGCCAATGCTGTGGTGGGCGCCATGCCCAACGACCTGCCCCTTTCGATCGTGATGAATGCCGGCTCCGGCCGCGGCGATAGCGACGTCGCTCGCGAGGTGATCCGCGAGACGTTGGAGGGCGCAGGCCGCCCGCACCAGTTCTTCCTGATCGACGATGATCACCCCATCCAGGACGTCGTCGCAAAGGCGACCGCTCATGCGAAGCAGCAAGGCGGCGCACTGGTCGCCTCCGGTGGTGATGGCACGATCAACTGCGTGGCGGGCGCTGCCTGGCGAGAACAGCTACCCATGGGCGTGCTGCCCCAGGGCACCTTCAATTTCTTTGGCCGCACCCACAACATTTCCGCCGATCCACGCGAAGCGACCGAGGGCCTTCTGCGTGGCACGCCACGCCATGTGCAGGTGGGCATGGTGAACGACCGCCTGTTCCTGGTGAACGGCAGCCTCGGCCTTTATCCGCAGGTGCTCGAAGACCGCGAAGCATGGAAGCAGCGATTCGGCCGGCACCGGCTGGTGGCCCTGTGGTCGGGCCTCGCGACGATGATGCGCGGGTACCATTCGCTACGCATTGAAGTCAGTGATGGCACGCGAACCCGGCACCTGCGCACACCAACGCTATTTGTCGGCAATAACGCGTTGCAGCTGGAGAAGATCGGCCTGCCCGAGGCGGCCGACGTCTTCCGGAATGACGGGACGCTCGCAGGGCTGGTGTTGAAACCCATCGGCCGGCTGACGATGCTGGGACTGATCCTGCGCGGCGCACTGGGCAAGCTAGGCGATGCTGACAACGCCGTGAGTTTCCCTTTCCGCGAGATCACCGTCACGCCCAAGCATCGCCGCGAGCGTTTCAAGGTGGCTGTGGACGGCGAGATCGTCTGGCTCGATTCCCCCGTCGTGTTCCGCTCCGCACCGCGCCCCCTCGTCTTGATTACCGACGGCGCGCGCGAACCGGGGGAGGACCCCGGTTGAGCCTCTTTATACAGATCTCTGATCCCCATTTCGGTACAGAGCGCCCCGATGTGGTCGAAGCGCTGAAGACGCTCATCACTACCATGGCACCGGACCTGGTGATCCTTTCGGGCGACGTGACCCAGCGAGCGCGGCGCGCGCAATTCGATGCCGCGCGCCGCTTCGTCGATAGCTATGCGCGCCCCACCCTCGCGATCCCGGGCAACCACGATGTGCCGCTGCTCAACGTATTCGCGCGGGTGTTCAATCCGTTCGGCGGGTACCGGCGGGTGTTTGGCCGGGAACTCGAGCCCGTGCATGCCAGCCACGACGCGCTGGTGATCGGTGTCAACACGGTAAGGGCCCGGCGGCACAAGAATGGCGAAGTCTCCACCCGCCAGATCGAACGTGTCTGCGCGCGCCTGCGCGCGGCCGATGATGCACAGCTTCGCATCGTGGTCACGCATCAGCCGGTGCATGTGATCCGCGAAAAAGATATCGCCAACCTGCTGATCAACCACGAGGCCGCCATCAAGGCCTGGGCCGCAGCCGGTGCCGATCTGGTGCTTGGTGGTCACATCCACCTGCCCTACGTGCGGCCGTTGAACAGTGAAAGGCGCAAGCTCGCCAGCGAACTGTGGTCGGTACAGGCCGGCACGGCAACATCGACGCGCATTCGCGAGGGCATCAGCAATTCGGTACACGTCATACGCCACGACCCGGCGGCCGATCGCGCGGTGTGCATTGTCGAGCAGTGGGATTTCGATGAAGGCGCCCTGGCGTTCAAGCCCGGCCCCATGACCACGATCCCCCTGGATCGCTACCTGTAGGAGCGCGCTCGCGCGCGATGGGTGCTCGCGGCCAACCCCATCGCGCGCAAGCGCGCTCCTACAGGTACTGCATTTTTCTTGAGATGCCGCCGTCTACGGTGAAGTTTTCGCCAGTGATGAAGCCCGCTTGCGAGGACAGCAGAAACACCGCCAGCGCACCGATATCCGGTGGCACGCCCGCGCGGCCGACCGGATGCTGTGCGTGATCGGCCGCGGATAGCTTCGGCTTCTTCCGCTGCGACGGCTTCTTCCAGTCATCCACCACGATCCAGCCGGGGTTGATGGCATTCACACGCACGGGCCCGGCGCTGATGGCCAGCGCGTGGGTGAAGGCGAGCATGCCGCCCTTGCTTGCCGCGTAGGCCTCGCTATGCGGTTCGGATTGATGCGCTCGGGTGGACGCAATGTTGACGATCGCTCCGTTCGCGGCCTTTAACGAAGGCAGCGCGTGCTTGCAGCAAAGGAACACGCCGCCGAGGTTAGTCTCTATGCGATGCTTCCAGTCAGCCCAGTCCATCGATTCGATGGGCACATTGTGTGGATCGGCGATGCCGGCGTTGTTCACCAGGCCATCGATGCGGCCGAAGCGGCGCAACGCGCCAGCGATGAAGCGCTTCACACTGGCTTCCTTCGAGACATCCAACGCGAAGAACGCGGCGCGGTCACGCGCATGCCATGCCTTAAGGCAGGCCTCGCCCGCCTCAACGTCGAGGTCGCCGATGACGACGCTGCCACCGGCTTCCAACACGGCCTGAGCGATGCCCTTGCCGATGCCTTGCGCGCCACCGGTGACCAGGATGACCTTGCCGGGCCACTCACTCGCCGCGCCCGTGGGCAACGGCGCGGCATGCTTGGGGTCGACCATGGGGAGGCTCCGGGCAAGGGGATGAACGGCACTGTATACCGCCGGCCCCATGCACGTTACGTCGAGCGGTAGTAGTCCACGACCGGGTAGCGGCGCGCGTAAAGCCCGAAGGCCAGGGCCGCAACGCCGGCGAACGCCGCGAAGAAGAACATCTGGAAGGCCGTGGTGCCCATGCCGGTATGCGCGATTCCCGCCAGCACCGCGTCGTTGCGCACGCCGGCATTGGCCAGCAACACCCACAGGTTGCCGACGGTGACGCTCAGGGTCCAGAAGCTCATCAGCGTGCCCTTCATGGAAGGCGGCGCCTGGCTATAGGCGAATTCCAGGCCCGTGGCGGAGACCAGCACCTCACCCATGGTCAGGAACACGTAGGGCAGGATCTGCCACGCGATATGCACGGGGCTGCCGCCATCCAGCGCAAGCTGGAGCGCACCGACCACCACCCAGGCGATGGCCGAGAACACGATACCCGCGGTCATCCGGCGCAGCGCGGTCGGTTCGATGCCTGCACGGCGCAGCAGTGGGTACAGCACCAGGTTATTGAACGGGATCAGCAGCAGTACCAACGCGGGATTCACCGCCTGCATCTGCGCGGGGTGGAGCCATGCGGGCGCCTGCATGGTGTTGGCCTGCAGCACCCACGTCGAGGCTTTTTGATCGAACAGCGACCAGAACGGGGTAACCAGTGCAAAGACCACCAACACGCGCAGCACCACGGCCACGCCATCGATCGCCTCGGCGGGATGCACGCCGCGCACGCGCTCCAGTTGCAGCCGGGTCCCCACCACCATCCCTGCCAGCAACAGCACCAGCGCGACGCACAGGGTGGCGACGATGCCCAGCGTGGGCATGAGGGCCAGCGACACCAGCGCCAGCACGAGCGAAGCGACCGCAACCATGAGTCCCGGGCGGCCCTGCCCCGGCGCCTGCGCCAGCAAGGCACTCTTCACCACCTGGCCAAACCCATGGGGATCGTGGCGTGTCGGTGGCAGCATGACGTAATGCTTGCGCCCCATCCAGAAGACGACGGTGGCGATGAACATCAATACGCCTGGCAGGCCGAACGCGACCTTGGCACCGTACTCACGCAGGAAGAACGGCATCAGCAGCGAGGCCAGGAACGAGCCGACGTTGATGATCCAGTAGAAGGCATCGAACACCACCTTCGCGAGCTGCCGGTTGCTCTCGTCGAACTGGTCGCCCACGAACGCGGCGACACACGGCTTGATCCCGCCCGCCCCCAATGCGATCAGGCCAAGCCCCGTATAGAAACCGGCCACGCTGTGTTCGAACAATGCCAGGCAGAGGTGGCCCACGCAGTACACGAGGCTCAGCCACAGCACGGTCCGGTATTTACCCAGGAACCGGTCAGCCAGCCAGCCGCCCAGCAGCGGGAAGAAGTACACGCCGATCACGAACGCGTGGAAGACATCCTTGGCGGCACCGGCCCGTGCTTCTTCGGGCAGGTAAAGCAGCAATGACGTGACAAGGAACGGCGTGAGGATGTTGCGCATGCCGTAGAAGCTGAAGCGTTCGCAGCCCTCGTTGCCGATGATGTAGGGAACCTGGCGGGGCAGCCGGGCGCGCGGCGCGGCATCGATTTCGAGGGCACTCATAGACTTACCGGGTGGCGTTCAAACGAGGGCAGGATCCTAAACGAAACGCTGAGGTGTGCCGCGTTACCCTTGGGGCCTGTCCACGCCCGGAGCGCCCATGCACCCCATCCCCACCGGCCTGATTGGCTACGGCACGGCAGGCGCTTTCTTCCATGCGCCGCTCATCGCCGCCTCGGAAGGTTTGCGCCTGGCCGCCATCGGCAGCCGTCGTGTCGAGGAGATTTCCCGTGACTTCCCTGAGGCACGTGCGTACGAAAATCCTCAAGACCTGATCAGCGACCCCTCCATCGAGCTGGTCGTTATCGCATCACCCAACGATACCCACGCCTCGCTCGCGCGCGCGGCGCTCGATGCGGGTAAGCACGTCGTGGTGGACAAGCCGTTTACGCTTAATGCGGCGGAAGCCGAAGCCCTGATCGCCCTGGCCGCGGAAAAGCGCCGGCTGATCTCGGTGTTCCAGAACCGCCGCTGGGACAACGACTTCCTGACCGTCCGCCGCCTGGTCGAGGATGGCCGCCTCGGCGAAGTCGTGTACTTCGAAGCGCACTTTGACCGTTTCCGGCCCGAGATCAAGCAGGGCTGGCGGGAGACCGAAGTGCCGGGCTCAGGCCTGCTCTATGACCTGGGCGCGCACCTGATCGACCAGGCCCTGGTCCTGTTCGGCCTGCCGCGCGCGGTGACCGCCGACGTGACCCGCCAGCGCGCCGCCGCCAAGGTGGATGACTACTTCCACGTTGTGCTGGATTACGGCCACCGCCGCGCGGTGCTGCACGCCTCGGTGCTGGTCCGCGATCCGGGCCCGCGCTACCTGGTGCATGGCGATGGCGGCAGCTTCGTGAAGTACGGGATCGATGGCCAGGAAGCCGCGCTACGCGAAGGCAAGCGCCCTGGCGGCCCGGGTTGGGGCGAGGATGATCCGGCCCTGTTCGGCCGTTTTACCGACGCCGACGGTACGAGCACCACGATCGATACCCTGCCCGGACGTTACACGGCGTATTACGACGGCGTGGCAGCGGCGATCCGTGGGGAGCACGACCTCCCCGTGCTTGCGCATGAAGCACGCGACGTCATCCGGGTGATCGAAGCGGCGCAGCTTTCGGCGCGCGAGCGGCGGACCGTGCCGCTCTAAGGAAGGATCAATGATCGCCCGTCGTAACCGGGTGCGAGCGGTCAGCGACCCACCCCGACCACGATGGCGCAAACAGGCGTGACCCGCACAGCCCGGCATATTCCATCGCCAGCAGGTTGTGGCATGCGGTCACGCCTGACCCGCACATGTGCACCACTTCTTCGGCGTTGTGCGGGCCGATGATCGCCTCGAAGGCCTTGCGCAATTCCTCGGGCCGGCGGAAGAATCCGTGGGCATCGAGGTTGTCGACGAACGGGCGGTTCCGCGCGCCGGGTACATGCCCGGCGACAGGGTCCAGCGGCTCTACCTCGCCGCGGTAGCGCGGCGTCGCGCGAGCGTCGAGCAGTACGATACGACCGCTGGTTAGCCCTGTCGTCAACTCGTCCACCGAGACCATCCCGGACGAGTCGAAACAGGCTTCCACGCTGGTCGGCGCACGCGTCGGCACGGCGCTATCCACCGGCAGCTTCGCCGCGAGCCACGCAGGCCAGCCACCGTCGAGTACCGCCACGTTATCCAGCCCGGCCAAACGCGCCAGCCACCAGAACCGCGCCGCCGCGAGCGCACCGCCGGCACCGTCGTAGGCAACGACCTGAACATCGGGGCGCCAGCCGATGCGCGAGAGGAAGGCCTCGAATGCGTCACGATGAGGCAACGGATGCCGGCCACGTTCATCGACCGGCGTGGGCGTCGGCATATCCGCCAGTTCGCGGTCCAGATCGGCTCGTACCGCACCGGGGATGTGTGATTCCGCGTAGTCGCGATCGCCCTTCGATGCATCGACCAGGTCGAACCGGCAATCGACAAAGAGCACTTCATCCGCCGGAAGGTTCGCGGCCGTGGCCGCATCGATCAGGGTGCGCGAAATCAACATGGCTGGTGACCCATTCGCTTGAGCAGATTGAACAGCATGGCCGCGGTGGCGCCCCAGATGCGGTAGCCCGCATGCAGGAACTCGACCATCTCGCGGTTGTGCCCGCGGAAATCCATCCGGTAACGGCGCAGGTTCGCCGGATCGGTGAAGAACGCGAACGGCACTTCGAAAACCTCGGCCACTTCACCGGGATCCGGCTTCAAAGGCGCATCAGCCGCCACGCGTGCCACGACCGGGGTCACGCTGAAACCGCTGATGGTTTCCATGGCTTCGAGGTAACCGAGCGGCGTGACGAAACGCTCATCCAGCCCGATTTCTTCCCAGCTTTCGCGCAGGGCCGTGGCGACCACATCGGCATCATCGGCCTCGACCCGCCCGCCGGGGAACGCCACCTGCCCTGCGTGCTGCTGCAACGTATCGGTGCGCAGCGTAAAGAGCACGTTCTGTTCGCGATCGTCCCGGATGCCGATCAGCACCGCGGCACGCCGTCGGGGCACATCGCCGATCAGGCGCACCATGTCATCGTGGTTCCAGCCGTGCGGGCCCGGGGGCGCTTCCAGGGGAAGCAGCGCACCGTGCAAACGCGCGAGCAGGTCGTCCATCAGCCGGCCTGCCGGTGCGGGAGCACTTCATCCATGATCCAGAGCTTCTGCTCATCGCTCAGCGTGCGCCACGCGGCGATCTCACCACCGGTGCGCAGGCAGCCCTCGCACAGGCCGCGCGCATCCAGCCGGCATACACCGGTACAGGGGGTCAGGGGCAGGCTGGTGGGCGGAGGGGGAAGAATGGCCATAGCTGTGGCCATTCTAGCGCGGGCGGCTTACTGGCGGATGTCGACCAGTTCGATCTCGAACACCAGGGCCTCGTTGGGCCCGATACGCGGCAGCTCGCCGCGCTCGCCGTAGGCAAGCTGCGGCGGGATCACCACTTTCCACTTATCGCCCACGTGCATGCGCGGAATCACATCCTGCCAGCCCGGGATGACCCGGTTGACCGTGAACGTGACCGGCTTGCCGTGCGCATAGGAACTGTCAAATTCGGTGCCATCGATCAGGGCGCCGCGGTAATTCACCACCACGGTGCTGGTGACCTGGGCCTGCGGGCCGCGGCCTTTCGCCAGCACGTTGTACTGGATGCCGGAGGGCAGCGTGACCACGCCAGCCTTCACCTTGTTCTTCGCAAGGAAATCGGTACTGCGCTGCGCGTTGGCAAGCGCCACGCGACGGAACTCCACCATGGAATCGCGCTGCACCTTGGCGTCGAAGTTCACCAACTGCTGTTGCATGACATCGATGGGAATGCCCGGCGCCCGCTTGGCGTACCCATCCTGCAGGGCCTTCACCAGGATGCCGATATCCACATCGGGCTGGGCACTGTTCGCGAACTGCGTGCCGATCTGGTAACCGATGGCGTACGACAGCTTGGTCTTGTCGATAGCCGGCGCACCCGAAGCCGGCGCCGGGGGCGCTGATTGGGCGAAAGCCGTGCCGCAGCACAGCCCGATGGCAATCACAAACAGACGCGAGGGTGACATCCCGTTCTCCGTGGACCCGGATCCCCGGGCACGCGTGGAGGATAGTCCATTGGCGCCGCCCGGTGCCCGTAAGGGGTAAGACGCCATTCGGGGGGCAAGAGTTCCCCTGTTACCATCCGCGCTTTCCCCTCACGCCGGAATTCACCATGGCCTTCCGCACCCTTGCCACCGCCGACCGCGGCGCCGTCCGCACCATCACCATCAACCGCCCCGAAAAACTCAACGCGCTCAACCGCGAGACGATCGGCGAGCTGACCCTGGCCTTTCGCCAGGCCCAGCAGGACGATGCCGTGCGCGTGGTGGTGCTGGCCGGCGCGGGCGAGAAGGCTTTCGTGGCCGGGGCGGATATTTCCGAGATGACCGCATGGTCCCTGGTGAAGGCCCAGGCGGCCTCGCGCGCGGGCCAGGAACTGATGTCGTCGATCGAGCGGCTGGGTAAGCCGGTGATCGCGAAGATCCAGGGCTTCGCCCTCGGCGGTGGCATGGAGCTGGCCATGGCCTGTCACCTGCGCGTCGCCAGCGAGAAGGCCAAGTTCGGCCAGCCCGAGATCGGCCTCGGCCTGATTCCGGGCTTCGGTGGCACCCAGCGGCTCACCCGCCTCACCGGCCGTGGCGTTGCACTGGAATTGTGCCTGCTAGGCCAGCAGATCGATGCCGCCCGCGCGGAGCGCCTGGGCATCGTCACCCGCGTCGTCGCCGTCGAAGAACTCGATGCGGCCGTGGATGCGATGGCCGATCAATTGGCCGCTGCCGCGCCGCTCGCGCTCAAGGGCATCCTCGAGGCGGTGATCGAAGGCGGCGAGTGCGCGATCGACCAGGGCCTGGCGTTTGAAACGCAGGGCTTCGCCATTGCGTTCTCGACCGAGGATATGCGCGAGGGAACGTCGGCATTCCTGGAGCGTCGCAAGGCGTCGTTCAAAGGCCAGTAAGCGGCGCCGTTGCCAGGCAGCGGGCTCTTGTAGGAGCGTGCTTGCGCGCGATGCTCTTCAGGGATGCCCGCGGTAATTCTTCTCGCCGGCGGTAATGCGCACATCCAGCCGGTTTTCCGGCGGCGCCAGCGGGCAGGTCGCGTACGGCGTGAACGCGCACGGCGGGTTGCGGGCTTCGTTGAAATCGAGCACCAGTTTGCCGTCCTTCGCCAGCGGCGTATCGAGGAAACGCGCCGCGCCGTAGGTTTCCTTGCCGCTCGTGCGGTCGGCGAAGACGAAGAACAGCGAGTTTGGCTCCTCCTGGATCGGATACAGTTCGAAGGTCTGGCCATCGCGTGTAAACACCGCTTTGCCTGGCACCTTTTCCTTGTCGATCGTGCCCAGCACCGAGCCGATCTCCAGTTCGTGCGGCGGATCGAACGGCACCCAGTCGGCCACCACGCGCCACGACGGATCGATCGCGAAGTAATCCAGGCCAAGGAAGTGCGTGCGGGTCTCCGCGTTCTCATCCTTCACGCGCAACGCCTTGCGGCCGTCGCGGGCGATGACGAAGAACTGCGCGGAACCGAAGCGTACTTCGGTCGGTGTGTGGCCCGGGGCGTCGTCCACGAGCGTGGCACGCTCCACTTCCCGGCCATCCACCAGGGCACCGCTGTTCTTCGCCAGTTCAATCGTCGCGTTGCCGCTATCGTCCAGCGTGATCGTGCCAAGGTGCGCCGGGCCGGCCTTCAGCACGATATCGTTATCGGCTGCACTGCCGATGCGATTGGCGCCGGGTTGCAGCCATTCCAGGCCGATCAGGCTTAGCCAGCCATCCGGAGCCGTGAGGGCGGCGAGACGTTCGGCGCGGGCTTTCGTCACCGAAGCGGTGTCATCGGCGGCGATAGCGCTGCCGGTGGCCATGGCCACGGCGGAGGCGAGGGCGAACATGCGGATCATAAATAAACCTCTGGAATGCTTATCCCTGTAGGAGCGCGCTTGCGCGCGATCGCGCGCAAGCGCGCTCCTACAGCGGCTGCGGCTTATCTGCCGCGGAGGAAGAGCTTGTCGAGTTCGGCGAGCGAGAGCTGCACCCAGGTCGGGCGGCCGTGGTTGCATTGGCCACTGCGTTCGGTGGCTTCCATCTCGCGCAGCAGCGCGTTCATTTCAGGCACGCCCAGACGGCGGCCGGCGCGGACCGAGCCGTGGCAGGCCATCGTGGAGAGAAGTTCGTTCTCGAGCTCCTCCAGACGGCGCGAGCTGCCGTGCTGGGCAAGTTCGCTGAGCACATCGCGCGTGAGCTGGGCCACGTCGGCACCTTCCAGCAGCGACGGAATGCGACGCACGACCACGCCCGAGGGACCACTGCGTGACAGCTCCAGGCCCCAGTCGGCGAGCGCTTCGGCGTGCTCTTCGGCGGCCGCCGCTTCCTTGGCGCTGACCGCGATCGACAGCGGCACCAGCAGCATCTGCGAACGCAGGTTGGCGGTGACGCGACCGTTCTTCAGCTTCTCGTAGGTGATGCGTTCGTGCGCCGCGTGCATATCCACAAGCACGAGACCGTGCGCATTTTCCGCGAGCACGTAGATGTTCTTCAGCTGCGCGATGGCGTAACCCAGCGGCGGTACGTCATCGCCCTGCTCCGGGTCCTGCGCCAGCGTGGGCGACCACGAGGCGGAAGGCCGCGGCGCGAACGTAGTCGGCGCGCCGTGGTTCGCCGCACCCATCAACGTGGCGTAGTCGGCCAGGGGCTCTTCGCGCACACCCAGGTTCAGCCGCGACTGGCTGGCCTGTTGCGGCCATGCGGGCATCGATGGCATGGGCTGCGATGTGCGCATCTCGTAAGCACCGGTGGCGGTAGCCGCGACCGGCGTCAGTGCATCCTGCGCGGCGGCACCGGCGCGCGTCTGCGACAACGCCTCGTGCAGGGTGCGGAACAGGAAATCGTGGATGAGGCGCTGCTCGCGGAAACGCACTTCGCTCTTCGCGGGATGCACGTTCACATCCACACCCGCCGGATCGACATCAAGGAACAGCACGAACACCGGGTGCCGGCCATGGAAGAGCACATCGGCATACGCCTGGCGCACGGCGTGCGCCACGATGCGGTCGCGAACCAGGCGACCGTTGACGTAGAAGTACTGCTGATCGGCCTGCGAACGCGACGCGGTCGGCAGGCCGACCCAACCGGAAAGACGCATGCCCGCAGCTTCATGTTCCACGCGCAATGCCTGGCCCGGAAACTCAGGCCCGAGCACTTCGGCCACGCGCGCCAGTGCGGCGTGCTCATCGCGCGCGGGCTTCAGCAGGCGTACCGGCTTGCCGTTGTGCGTGAGGCGGATATCGACGCCTTCGCGCGCCAGCGCGAGTGATTTCAGCAGGTCATCGATGTGTGCGAACTCCGTGCGCTCGGCGCGGAGAAACTTGCGCCGGGCGGGCACGTTGTAGAAGAGGTCGCGCACTTCGATGGTAGTGCCAGGCGGATGCTGCGCGGGGCGCGCATCGGTGTACCTGCCACCATCCACTTCGATGCGCCACGCCGCATCCTGGCCGGCATGCCGGGAGGTGAGCGAGAAACGGGCGACTGAAGACACGGAGGCGAGCGCCTCGCCGCGGAAGCCCATGCTGGCGACGCGTTCGAGGTCGTCGAAGCTGGCGATCTTGCTGGTAGCGTGGGAGGCCACGGCCAGGGGCAATTCGTCGCGTGGGATCCCACCACCGTCGTCGCGCACGCGGATGAGCCGGACGCCGCCCTGCTCGATATCCACCTCGATGCGGCGGGCGCCGGCATCGATGCTGTTCTCCACGAGTTCCTTCACCACCGAGGCGGGACGCTCGATGACTTCACCCGCCGCGATCTGGTTGATCAGCTCGGGCGGAAGGGGACGGATGGGCATGGGCGTGGCCTGGCGATCACTTACAAGCCAGAAGGATAGCCCAACGAGGACCCCGGCCGCTTAGCCGGACGGGATCACCATGACGGAACCGACGCGCACCGTGTTGTCGTTCATCTTGTTGGCGAGCTTGAGCGCGCCCACCGAAACACCGTACTGCTGGGCGATGCCGGTCAGGGTCTCGCCGCGGCCCACGCGGTGCAGATCACGGATGTTGTCGTCCGCACGGCCGCTGGCGCCCTTCTTTGCCGGCGTATCGGCCTTCGCTACGACCTTCGAGGCCTTCGCCGGCGCCGGCGGCGCCTTCGCTACCGACTTCGGCGACGGCTTGGCATCGCTGCTGTCGTCGCCGCTATCGGCCGATTCGACCGGCGCGGGCGTGGACGCCACATAGGTACCGTTGCGGCGCGCCGCCTGGGCGGCGAACCAGGTGCCCGGCGGGGGCATCGATTCAAAATAGTTGCGCACGCCGCCGAGCACGGCGTTGGCCAGCTCCTGGCGGTGGCCTTCGTTGCGCAGGCGGGTTTCTTCCGACGGATTGGTGATGAACGCGGTTTCCACCAGGATCGACGGCACATCGGGCGAACGCAGCACCACGAAGTTGGCGCGTTCCACGTAGCCGCGATGGGTCGGGCCAAGGCGGCCCAACGCCTTCAGCACGTTGCCGGCGATCTGCTCCGACGCCTGCATGGCGTAGCCCTGCTGCAGGTCGAGCAGCACGGCCGCGAGCGAATCGTCCTTGTCATCCAGGGACACGCCGCCAACCAGGTCGGCGCGGTTTTCGCGATCGGCCAGCCAGCGCGCGGCTTCCGAGGTTTTGCCACGCGGGGACAGCACCCACACCGACGAACCCTTGGCATCGCTGTTCTTGAACGCATCCGCGTGGATCGACACGAACATGTCGGCGTTGTGCTCGCGGGCGATCTGGTAGCGGCGCTTCAGCGGGATGAAGTAATCGCCGTTGCGGGTAAGCACGGCCTGCATACCCGGCTGGCGGTTGATCTGGTCGGCCAGCTCGCGCGCCACCATCAGGGTGACATCCTTCTCGCGCAGGCCCGTGGCGCCCTTGGCGCCGGGATCTTCGCCGCCATGGCCGGCATCGATCGCGACCACGACCTTGCGGCCACCACCGGCCATGGGCGGTACGCCGGCCGGTATGGTCTTGCCGCTGCGGCCCTTCGACGGCGCCGTGGCCACGGGGGCTTCGGCCGGGGCATCGGCCACGGCCTTCGCGACAGACGGCGCATCGTCGTCGCCCGGCGCGTTGTCGCCCGGGTCGGTCTGGCCGCCGGGGTACAGATCCAGCACCAGGCGGTAGCCATAGTCACCGGCGGGCTTGAGCAGGAAGCTCTTGGGCTTGGCCTTCGGATCGACCATGGCGGTCATGCGGGCGGTGGCGCCCTGCTTGCCCGTGCTCATGGACTTGAACAGGCCCTGCCCGCCCGGCGCCGAGAAATCGGGCGCCACGGCGCTGCCGGCGATATCCAGCACCACGCTGCCCGGGGTATCGCCCTGGGACATCTTGTAGGTAGCCGGACCGGAAAGGTCGAAGACCACGCGCGTGTATTCGGGGCCAGCCCAGACACGTGCAGCCTTCACGTCAGCCGCATTCGAGGCGGCAGGCGCCAGCGTCGCGACGGCGGTCACGCACGCAAGGAGCCCTAGTTTGTTAGTGATTCCCCTCATATGGCCCGGATTGAACTCCATGCGCCCGCGGATTGCAAGATTTTTTCCCTTGCTAATCCATAACCTGCGAACACTTCGTCAACGACCGTACAGGAATGCGCTGCAAGCGATGAGATTCCTCTACCCAGGTAGGAGCGTCCTTGCACGCGATCGGGCTTGCCGAACACCCCATCGCGCGCAAGCGCGCTCCTACAGGAGCGCGTCGACGATCCGCCGGCCTACGGCTGTCCGAGGAAGAAAAGCCACCGCGCGGCCGGTGCCGTCGTGGCGGAAGCTGAGCTCCAGGTCCACGGGCGGCAGCGCGCCGGCGCCGCGTTCGGGCCACTCCACCAGCACGATGGCACCGGGTTCGGCGAGGCTATCGAGGCCCAGCCATTCCAGTTCGCCGGGATCGGCGATGCGGTACAGATCAAGATGGAAGGCCTGGCGTTCACCGAGCTCGTAGCCTTCGACCAGGCTGTAGGTCGGGCTTTTCACCCGCTCGCCCACCCCTAGCGCTTGCAGGAACGCACGGGCGAAGGTCGTCTTGCCGGCGCCAAGGTCGCCATGCAGGAAAGCCACCAGCCCGTCGGGCAACGCGGCCGCGAGGCGGCGGCCCAGGGCGATGGTGGCGGCTTCATCGGGAAGGATGAGTTCCATCAGGCCTCCAGGCCGTTGACGAGGCGGCGCAGCGGCTCGAGCAGGTCGCCGGCCAACAGGCCGCGCTCGCCTGCCCGGGCGGCGGCATCCGCAGCGCGGGCGTGCAGGCCGACGCCAAGGCAGGCGGCCTCGAATGGATCGCAACCCTGAGCTAGCAGGCCGGCGATAATGCCGGTAAGCGTATCGCCCATACCGCCACTGGCCATGCCCGGGTTACCCCAGGGGCACACCGCCACATCGCCGTCTGGCGAGCCAATGAGGCTGCCATTGCCCTTCAGCACCACCACGGCCTCGAAGCGGCGCGCGAGTTGACGGACGGCATCGAAACGATCCGCCTGGACCTCGGCCGTAGAGATGCCGAGGAGACGTGCCGCTTCGCCCGGATGGGGGGTGAGCACGATGCGCGCGGGGAGCAGCCGCGGCTCGGCGTGCAACAGGTTCAGGCCATCGGCATCGAGCACGGTGGGCTTGCCGGCATCGAGCGCCGTGGTCCACAAGGCGTGCCCCCACGCGGCCTGGCCCAGCCCCGGGCCCAGTGCCACCACGGACGCCTTGTCCAGCATGGGCTGCAGGGTCTGTGGCCCGTCGACGGCATGCACCATGAGCTCCGGGCGCGCCGCGTTCATGGCCAGCACGTTCTGCTCGCGGGTGGCCACGCTGATCAGGCCAGCGCCGGTCCGCGCCGCCGCCTCCGCCGCCATGCGCACCGCCCCGCCCGTACCGTGGTCTCCGCCGACGGCGAGAACATGGCCATTCGTGCCCTTGTGCGAATCACGCGGACGCGGCGGCAGGCCGCGGGGCGCGAGGATGGTGGCGTCGGGCGGCTCAAGGATGCCTTCGGGCAACCCGAGCGGGTGAAGCACCACCTCGCCGGCCATCTCGGCCAGATGCGTGTGCATGCCGCGCTTGTGCACGATGAAGGTGGCCGTGGCCGTGGCACGCACCGCCACGCCCGGGCACGCCCCGGTGTCGGCCGACAGGCCCGAGGGAATATCCAGCGCAAGGACAGGCACGCCGGCCGCGTTGATTGCCTCGATGGCCCGCTTGGCCTCGCCTTCCGGCGCACGGTTCAGGCCGGTGCCGTAGATGGCGTCCACGATCAGGTCGGGGCTGGCGAGGGCGTCGTCGTCCTCCGGCAGGGTCAGCACCCCGCCGGCAGCGAGGAAGGCCTGGCGGGCCGCTGCGGCGTCACCTCCCTCCTTGGGCTCGCCCAGGGCGATGACATCGGCATGCAGGCCTGCCGCGAGCGCATCGCGGGCCACCAGGTAGCCATCGCCGCCGTTATTGCCCGCGCCGCACACCACCCGAACCCGCCGGGCCTCCGGCCAGTGCCGACGTAGCTGGGCAAACGCCGCCGCCGCGGCGCGCGACATAAGCTCGAAGCCAGGAATCCCCAGCTCGTCGATCGCACGCCGGTCGATGGCGCGCGACTGCGCTGAGGTGAACAGGGCGGTATCGCGGTGTGGGGCGCTCATCGTAGGGATTATAGGTGGGCCAAGTAGAATGGAGGCATGCCCGTTTCCACCGACATCGACTACGCCGCCCTGGCCAGCGACATTAAACGCTGGGCGGTCGAGCTCGGCTTCGCGGATGCCGGCATCGCTGGCACCGAGCTGGGCCATGACGAGGCGTACCTCGAGCGCTGGCTGGCCGATGGCCACCACGGCGAGATGGACTACATGGCTCGCCATGGTACGCGCCGTAGCCGCCCGGCCGAGCTGGAGCCGGGCACCCTGCGCGTCATCTCGGTCCGCATGGATTACATCCCGCCGGGCACGGCCAATGCCTGGGATGTGATCAACGATGGGGACAAGGCGTACATCGCCCGTTACGCGCTTGGCCGTGACTACCACAAGGTCATGCGTAACCGCCTGCAGAAGCTGGCGTCGCGCATCACCGAGCGCATCGGCGAGTTCGCCTACCGCGCGTACGTGGATTCCGCCCCCGTGCTGGAGAAGGCGCTTGCGCGCAACGCGGGGCTAGGCTGGATCGGCAAGCACACCGTCGTCATCAACAAGCGCGCCGGCTCGTACTTCTTCCTTGGCGAGCTCTACACCGACTTGCCGCTGCCGGTCGATGAACCTGCGACGGCGCACTGCGGCAGTTGCCGCAAATGCATCGATATCTGCCCGACCCAGGCCATCGTGGCGCCGTACCGGCTCGATGCCCGCAAATGCATTTCGTACCTCACGATCGAGCTCAAGGGCAGCATTCCCGAAGAACTGCGCGCGCCGATGGGCAACCGCGTCTTCGGCTGCGACGACTGCCAGCTGATCTGCCCGTGGAATAAATTCGCGCAGGATGCGACCGAACCGGATTTCGCGCCGCGTCACCGCCTGGATGGGCCGAAGCTGGTGGAGCTGTTCGCGTGGAGCGAGGAGGAATTCCTGTCTCGCACCGAGGGGATGGCGATTCGCCGCACGGGGTACGAGGGCTGGCTGCGCAACCTTGCCGTAGGCCTTGGAAACGCGCCCACCACGGATGAGGTGGTGGACGCCTTGCTTGCGCGAGCCAATAACGACTCGGCCGTGGTGCGTGAGCACGTGGCGTGGGCGCTAGGCCGCCACGGCCATTGACGTGGGGCCAGGAGGCCCCGCCGTTCACTCAGGGGCCCGGCATGGCATGCGACATCGCCGGCGCCTGGGACTGCGCCGGTGGCGGCTGCGTGGCATGTTGCTGTGATGCTGACTGCTGTTGCGCGACCTGCTGGTGGCCGGCCTGTTGTGCGCGTTCCGCGACCGCCTGCCACGCGACACTGCTTTGCTCGATCGGCGTGTTGACCGCCTGCTGCGTCGACGCCTCGGCGATACGCTTGTGCGGCGAATCCAGCTGGCCTTCCACGGCATAGGCTTTCGACGCATCCGCGTTGAGCACCACGTGATCGACTGATTTCAGACCCTGCTCGCGGGCCGCGACGGTCAATGCGCCCGCCAGGTTTTCGCTCTGCTGGTCGGGCGCCCTGCCATGCTGCGCATCGAGCCGATGCACGGCACCCTGCGTCTGCTTGAACAGCGCATGGTCCGGGTGATCGGTGTGGTCCAGCGTGACAGGTGCCGAACCGGGAACGACCGGCTGATAGACATGCGACGTTGCCGAGTCGCGGAAATTGCGCGCTGTCGGCGGCTGCGTGCTGGTGTCCAGATAAGGCATGGCGTTGTGGCTCGCGCCAAGGTCGATACCATTCTGCGCCATGATGTTGGGATCCAGATGAAGCGACTTCAGGTCGAGCGCCATGGGCGCCTGCCCATTCCCGTAGTGGCGCTCGTACTGCACGGCGACGCCTGCGGCCCAGGCGCCGTAGTAGTTCGCATACGACGAGTTGCCGTTGTGTCCGAGCGTCGATGACCGGTCGAAATAATTCTTGCCCATGCCTTCGATATTGGCCGGCGTGGACGGCATGGTCAGGTCGGCATTCACCGTGAGGTTGGAGCGCATGCTGTACGTCGCGGGCAGCTGGCTGCGATCGACGTGGATGAAATCATCCATGCGCCCCGGGTTGCGCTTGTAGATGTCTTCGAGCGTGGGCGCGGGCGCGTGGTTCGTCTGCGCTTCGAGACGCGCGGCGCTCACTGTCGCGTTCCATCCGGAGATCTCCGCACCGGCCTCATCACGGCGGCTCGCAGCGATCACATCGCCCACGGGCTTCGTATAGTCGTGGGGCGTGGTTTTTGATTGCGCCACAGCCTGCAGGTCGTGGGTGAACTGCGTGTTGGCCTTCGCGATATCGGCCGCGTTGAACCCGTGCTGCAATTCGTGGCCGAGTACGAAGGTCGCTTCTGACGCGTCGTACTTGCCGCCTGCCGGCGTGGAAAGACTGGTGAGTGGCAAGCGCATCTCGTGGGCACCGGCGTTGTACTCGCCGCCAGCGTGCGGGTTGTTCAAGGCAACGATGCGCTGCAGGTGGCCTGCATCGACGGCACGGTTCACTTCATCCACCAGTGCCGGGGAGGCATGGATGGTATCGGTCAGGTTCTTCAGTTGATCGGGGGTGACTCCAGGCTCTTTCCCGAACGCCTGGAGCACTGCTTCGGCTTTCGCGTTGAGTGGCATGGCCGGCCCCCTTAGCGCACGAGGACCATGTGCACGCAGGCGCCCGCGGCATCCGCGCCTTCGGCGACCAGCGGGTAGACCTCGACGTGTTGTCCCGGGCGGTCGAACGCATCGTAAGTCCAGCGGCCGTGCTCGCCGTGCGCGCTCTGGCGCGTGAAGCCCATGCGCTCCAGTTCCTGCGTGAAGTGGCCGAAATCAGGGGTGCAGATCGGCGTCGCGGCCGGACGGTCCTCACCGACCGGAGAGAAGATAAGGTCGACACGCGGCCCCACGGTACCGACCTGCTGCCGCTCGACGCTGAAGGCCCAGCCGCCGGTCAGTGGCTGTGCGTAGCCGAAATGATCCGTGCTGAGGCGCTTGATCGGCAGGCCCAGGCGCTCGCCCATGGCTTCCGGCGTGAGCTCCGCCACCGAAGGCGTCGTACGGATCAGTTCCAGCATGCCGTGCATGGCCTGCTCGGCGGTGACGTGGGCGGCGGACGCGTTCATGCGGGGTGTCTCCTTCGCTTCGGTAGCGTGCGTAAGCGGGGCCGAGGCGGCCAGTAAGGTGGCGAGGGCCAACCGCGCGGGGTGACCGAACAAACCGGGGTGACGCAAGCGTTGCCGGGGCATCGCGACTCCTTCCATGGCCGCCAGGTCGCGGCCCGCCCGAGCGTAGCAAAAGGTCCACCGCGATTCCGGCACCGTGTCTCGGTTCGTTCAGCCCGGGACACGCCCTGCGGCACGTTGCCATACCACCATGGTCGGATGGGCCGTACCGCGGCGCGGATGGGAAAATGGGCGGTCCCCTCCCGCAGCACCGGCTCGCCCATGTCCTCCGATCGCATCCGTTCTTCCCTCCTGCGCGACCGCGTGGTCAGCGCGGAGGCCGCCGCCGCCCTTATCCAGCCCGGCGAGACCGTAGCCATGAGCGGCTTCACCGGCTCTGGCTACCCCAAGGCCGTACCGCTGGCCCTGGCCCGGCGCATCGAGGACGCCCACGTGGCGGGCAAGGCGTTCCGCATCCGCCTGATGACCGGCGCCTCGACCGCGCCGGAACTCGATGGCGCCCTCGCCAAGGCCGATGGCATCGCGCTGCGCATGCCGTTCCAGACCGATCCGGACGCACGCCAGCGGATCAACGCCGGCACGCTGGATTACATCGATATCCATCTGAGCCACGTGGCCCAGCATGTGTGGTTTGGCTTCTACGGCGATATCGATACTGCCGTCGTTGAGGTGGCCGGCATCCGCGAGGATGGCTCGTTGATTCCCTCCACGTCGGTGGGCAACAACAAGACCTGGCTCGACCTCGCGAAGAAAGTGATCATCGAGGTCAACGACTGGCAGCCGGAAGGGATTGATGGCATGCACGATGTCTACTACGGCACCGCCCTGCCCCCGCACCGTAAGCCCATTCCGCTGGTAAACGCCGACGATCGCATCGGTGAAACCTCGCTGCGCGTGGATCCGGACAAGGTCGTCGCGGTGGTACGCACGCATGGCCCCGATCGCAACAGCCCGTTCTCGCCGGCTGACGACACGAGCAAGCGCATCGCCTGGCACCTCATCGAATTCCTGCAGCATGAAGTGAAGAAGGGCCGCCTGCCGGCAAACCTTTTGCCACTCCAGTCGGGTGTGGGCAATATTCCCAACGCCGTGCTGGCGGGGCTTTCCGAGAGCGGGTTCCGCGACCTGGCCGCGTTCACCGAAGTGATCCAGGACGGCATGCTCGACATGCTGCGCGATGGCGTGCTCCGCGTCGCGTCGTGCACGGGCTTCGCCCTGAGCCCGGCGGCCAACGAGGAGTTCAAGCGCAATATCGGTTTCTACCGTGAGCGCATCATCATGCGCACGCAAGAGATCTCGAACCACCCGGAGCTGGTTCGCCGGCTGGGCTGCATCGCGATGAACGGCATGATCGAGGCGGACCTGTACGGCAACGTGAATTCGACCCACGTGATGGGCAGCCGGATCATGAATGGCATCGGCGGCTCGGGCGATTTCGCCCGCAACAGTTTCCTGTCGATTTTCCTGAGCCCGAGCACGGCGAAGAACGGCAGCATCTCGGCACTGGTGCCGATGGTGAGCCACGTGGATCACACCGAACACGATGTATCGATCATCGTGACCGAGCACGGCCTGGCGGATCTGCGCGGGCTGCCGCCGCGGCATCGTGCACGGCAGATCCTGGATCACTGTGTCGACCCGTCGTACCGCGCGCAGCTTGAGGATTATTTTGACCGGGCTTCGCGCGTGAGCTTTGGCAAGCACACGCCACACCTGCTGCCGGAGGCGTTGTCGTGGCACCAGCGCTGGCTGGATACAGGGACGATGCTGGCGTGATCTTTCGCTGGCTCGCCTTTGGCTTCGCGCTACTTAATCGGTTCATTCGCGAGCGCGAATGCGTGTGTTGAGCGGCATCCGCCGCCTCGCTCTGGTGGGTTTGAGGCCAAGAGCCGTCGGTGCCTACCCTCGAGGCGAGTTCCGCACCAGAGAGCGGCCGTAGGCCAAATAAGTACTTTTGCGCCGCAGGCGCACTCCGGTCCGAACGCGGAGGACCTGTCTGAGCAGCGAGGGTAGGCACCGACGGCTCTTCGCCCCAACACATCAAGAGCGAGGCGGCGTAAGCCGCTAAGAACACGCAGTCGCCAAAGGCGAATGAACCGCTTCACAAGCGCGAGGCCGAAGGCGAGCCCTTCCGATCACCCAAAAGAAAAACCCCGCCGAAGCGGGGTTTCCTTGTTACACCATGCCGCCCGATTTCCTCACGATCAGCATCGCCAGTTCCAGCGACTGCTCGTAATTCAGGCGTGGATCCACCATCGACTTGTAGGCGCGATCCAGATCCTGCTCCACCAGCCCACGCGCACCACCCAGGCACTCTGTCACGTTCTCACCCGTCAGTTCCAGATGCACGCCGCCAAGGCGCGTACCTACCGCTGCGTGGATATCGAACGCCTGATCGAGCTCGCCCGCGATATTCGCAAAGCGGCGGGTCTTGTAACCGTTGCTCGTGCTCTCGGTGTTGCCGTGCATCGGATCGGCCACCCACAACACGCGGCGGCCATCGCGCTTCACCGCCTCCAGCAGCGGCTGGAGCTGGGTTGCGATCTTGTCGTTACCCATGCGGTGGATCAGGGTCAGGCGACCCGGCTCATCGTTCGGGTTGAGCACATCGATCAGGCGCAGCAGATCATCCGGCTGCACCGTCGGGCCCACCTTCACTGCGATGGGATTGCGGATGCCACGGAAGTATTCCGTGTGCGCGCCATCCAGCGCAGCGGTGCGCATGCCGATCCACGGGAAATGGGTGGACAGGTTGAACCAGCCGTCCTGGCGCGGTACCTGGCGCGTCAGCGCTTCTTCGTAGTGCAGCAGCAGCGCTTCGTGCGAGGTGTAGAAATCCACGCGCGAGTAGCTTGAGATCGACTGGCCGGCCAGCGTCTCCATGAAGCGCAGGGAATCGCCGATGCTGGCGACCATGCGCTTGTACTCCGCCGCGAGCGGCGAGTGCTCCACCCACGCCAGGTCCCAGTATTCCGGGTGATGCAGGTCGGCGAACCCACCATCGATCAGCGCGCGGACGAAGTTCATCGTCATCGCGGAACGGGCGTGCGCCTTGATCAGGCGCTGCGGATCCGCACGGCGCGCTTCCGGGGTGAACTCGGGGCTGTTGACCAGATCGCCGCGGAACGCCGGCAGCGTGACGCCGTCGCGTGTCTCGGTATCCGCCGAACGCGGCTTGGCGTACTGGCCCGCAAAGCGGCCGACGCGCAACACCGGCTTCTTCAGGCCATGGACGAGCACCAGGCTCATCTGCAGCAGCACCTTGAGCCGGTTCGAAATGATGGGACTGTTGCAGTCGGCGAAGCTCTCGGCGCAGTCGCCACCCTGGAGCAGGAAGCGTTCGCCCTCCTGGGCTTCGGCAATACGCTGCTTGAGGGTGTTGATCTCCCAGGACGTCACGAGCGGCGGTAGCTGGCCCAGCTGGGCGAGCGACGCGTTCAGTTCGTCCTGGTTCTCATACGTGGGCTGCTGCAACGCGGTCCGCGAACGCCAGGTGCCCGGCGCCCAGTTGGCGGTCGGGGGAGGAACGGCTTTGAGGGAGTGCGGCATGACAGCGGGACCTACGTAGTTGCGCTTTGGACGGCGCGGGAAGACGGGGAGCGGGTGGTGCTGCGCAGGGCCAGCCAGGCCCATACGGTGAGGACGATGAACCAGATGAGCGTCCATGCCGGCATGGGCAGGCCCAGGATCGGCTCGATCTTGGCGCATTCACCCGAACCGGTGAATGCGAGCTTCAGCATTTTCAGGAACGGGAATGCGTCGAACAGGTAGCCCAGGCCAGGCCCGCATGCGGGGACTTGATCGGCAGGCAGACTCTGGAGCCAGAGATGGCGGCCAGCCGTGGCGATACCCCAGGCGCCGCCGAGGGTGATGAGCACGGCGTAGACCGTGCGCGCGCCCTTCTTCAGCGGGCCGTGCAGGGCGCCGATCAGGAAGAACAGGCCCATCACGCACACGGCGATGCGCTGGAAGATGCACAGCGGGCACGGATCAAGATGCATCTGGTATTGGGCGTACAGCGCGAAGCCCATGAGGCCGGCACAGACGAGGAAACCAGCGAGATATCGCGAGCGGTACGACCAGGTAAGAGGGTTCATTGGGGGATGGTGCGGTGCGGGGATGCCCACGTTAACGCTTTGTGCACCGGTTTGTCAGCAGGTCGAAGAAGTTTCGTTTGTAACCACGTCAATGACTTAGCGTTGCGGCGCCGCCGATCGCGCGCAAGCGCGCTCCTACAGGGGCGTGGCGCCCACCCGTGCGGCCCTGCGCCTGGATCCGGCGCAAAAGAAAAGCCCCGGCTGATCGCTCAGCCGGGGCTTTGGGTGTTGCTTAAAACGAAGGACGCTTACTCGGCGTCGACCGCTTCAACCTGCGGGCGATCGACCAGCTCGACGTACGCCATCGGAGCGTTGTCGCCCGGGCGGAAGCCGCACTTGAGGATGCGCAGGTAGCCGCCGGGACGCTCGCGGTAACGCGGGCCGAGCTCGACGAACAGCTTGCCCACAGCCTGCTTGTCGCGCAGGCGCGAGAAAGCGAGGCGGCGGTTGGCGACGCCATCGGTCTTGGCGAGCGTGATGAGCGGCTCGGCGACGCGACGGAGTTCCTTCGCCTTGGGAAGGGTGGTGCGGATCAGCTCGTGCTTGATCAGCGACGCGGCCATGTTCTTGAACATGGCTTCGCGGTGGCTGCTCGTACGGTTGAGCTTGCGACCGGATTTCTGGTGGCGCATGGCGTTTACTCTCTATAGGTCTGTTGTTATGAAAAGGCGGCCAGGGTGGCCGGCTTCCCGCGGTTGCCCGCTATTCGAGGCTGTCAAAACGCCCCGTTATAAGAGCACGGCCTCTGTGGACCGCTATCGAAGCCCGGTGGAAGTGCGCATGGCATCCGCCGGTTGGTGCAAAAGACCGGGGCGATCAAGTGATCGCCCCGGGGTATATCAGCCCAGCTGCATGCCGTGGGAAAGACCCGGCGGCGGCCAGTTTTCGAGCTTCATGCCGAGCGCGAGGCCACGACCGCCAAGGACATCCTTGATTTCGGTCAGCGACTTCTTGCCCAGGTTCGGGGTCTTGAGCAGCTCCACTTCGGTCTTCTGAACCAGATCGCCGATGTAGTAGATGCTCTCTGCCTTCAGGCAGTTCGCCGAACGGACCGTCAGTTCGAGATCGTCGATCGGACGGAGCAGCAGCGGATCGAAACCGCCCTTCTCCGCCTTGGTCGAATCGGACTCGCGGCGCGAGAAATCGCCGAAAACCGACAGCTGGTCGTTGATGATTTCAGCCGCCTTACGGACAGCGTCTTCAGCGCCGATCGTGCCGTTCGTCTCGATGTCGAGCACGAGCTTGTCGAGGTTGGTGCGCTGCTCAACACGAGCCGCGTCCACTTCGTAAGCCACGCGCAACACCGGCGCGAACGACGCATCGAGCTGCAGACGGCCGATGGGCCGCGTTTCGTCATCCGGATGCTGGCGCGCGCTGGCGGGCTGGTAGCCGACGCCCTTGCGAACCTTAAGACGCATGTTCAGGGCCACATCCTTGGTGAGGTGGCAGATCACATGGTCCGGATTGACGATTTCAACAGTGTGGTCGACGGCGATATCGCCCGCCGTGACCACGCCCTTGCCCTTCTTCGACAGCGTGAGGGTGACTTCGTCACCGGTATGCTGGCGAATGGCAACGTCCTTGAGGTTCAGGAGAACCTCAATGACATCTTCCTGAAGGCCTTCCAGGGTGGTGTACTCGTGCAGCACGCCGTCGATTTCGACTTCGACGATGGCGCTGCCCGGAATCGAAGAGAGCAGCACGCGGCGCAGCGCGTTGCCCAGGGTGTGGCCAAAACCACGCTCGAGCGGCTCTACCACTACCTTAGCGCGGTTGGCGCCAAGCTGCTCGACGCTGAGGCCACGAGGCCGCAGCACACTAGTTGACGATACTGCCATGCAAGGCTCCGGTGAATTACTTCGAGTAAAGCTCGACGATCAGGGCTTCGTTGATATCGGCCGGCAGATCACCACGATCCGGGACGGCCTTGAACGTGCCTGCGAACTTCTTGCTGTCGACCTCGACCCACGACGGACGAAGATCCATCGTGTCGTAGATCGTCGCCGCTTCCTGCACACGCAGCTGGGTGCGGGCCTTTTCGGTCAGCGAAACCTCGTCGCCCGGACGGACGTGGTACGAGGGAACGTTGACCTTCTTGCCGTTGACCGTCACCGACTTATGGGCGACGAGCTGGCGGGCCTGGGCGCGGGTGACCGCGAAACCCATGCGATAGACGACGTTGTCGAGACGGCTTTCCAGGAGGCGGAGCAGGTTTTCACCCGTGTTGCCCTTCTGGGTCGAAGCCTTGGTGTAGTAGTTGCTGAACTGACGCTCAAGCACGCCGTAGATGCGCTTGACCTTCTGCTTCTCACGCAACTGAACAGCGTAGTCGGACAGACGGGCGCGCTTGTTAGCGCCATGCTGACCGGGCTTGTTTTCGAGCTTGCACTTGGAATCAAGCGCGCGGGCCGGGCTCTTCAGACCGAGGTCGGCACCTTCACGACGCGCAAGTTTGCAGGTAGCTCCACGATAACGGGCCATGGGTATGCTCCTTAGACGCGACGCTTCTTGGGGGGACGGCAGCCGTTATGCGGAATCGGCGTGACGTCAATAATGTTGAGCACCTTGTAGCCCAACGCGTTGAGAGAACGCACGGCCGACTCGCGGCCCGGGCCGGGGCCCTTGATGCGAACTTCCACGGTCTTCACACCGTAGTCGCCGGCAGCGCGGCCAGCCTTTTCGGCGGCAACCTGGGCAGCGAACGGGGTCGACTTGCGGGAGCCGCGGAAACCCGCGCCGCCTGCGGTCGCCCACGACAGGGCGTTGCCCTGGCGATCGGTGATCGTGACGATGGTGTTGTTGAAGGAAGCCTGCACGTGGGCCACGGCATCCGTGACAACGCGCTTGATCTTCTTCTTGGTCTTAACCGGCTTAGCCATAATCGGTATCCGTTACTTCTTGATCGGACGACGCGGACCCTTACGGGTACGGGCGTTGGTACGCGTGCGCTGGCCGCGCACCGGCAGGCCGCGACGGTGGCGCAGGCCACGGTAGCAACCCAGGTCCATCAGACGCTTGACTGCCATGCCGATTTCACGGCGGAGGTCGCCCTCGACCGTGTACTTAGCGATTTCGGCGCGGATCTTTTCGACCTCGCCTTCGCTCAACGACTTGATCTGGGTGGTCGGAACCACGCCAGCGTCAGAACAGACCTTCTTCGCCCGCGAACGGCCGATTCCGTAAATGCTCTGCAGGCCAACCCAGACATGCTTCTGGACCGGCAAATTGACACCCGCGATGCGCGCCATGATGTACTGTCTCCAATGTGCTTCGAGCGCGGTAAACGCGCAATTCTAACCTTGTTTAACCTAAACGGGAAGTCCTGCGGCACCTGGGCGCCGCGGCCTCCCCTACTCGGGGACTTCCAGTCTAATCTCAGCCGCGGCGGAGATTAGACTTTTTAAGCAGACTCTCGTACTGGTGGCTCACAAGATGGGCCTGGACCTGGGCCGTAAAGTCCATCACCACCACCACCACGATCAGCAGCGAAGTGCCGCCGAAATAGAACGGGACTTGCCAGGCGCTCTGCATGAACGACGGCACCAGACAGACCAGGACGATGTAGAGCGCGCCGACACCCGTAAGACGAGTCATGACGCCATCGATGTAGTCCGCCGTGGCCCGACCCGGACGGATGCCCGGAATCAGTGCGCCCGAACGCTTGAGGTTATCGGCCGTTTCCTGCGAGTTGAACACGATCGCCGTATAGAAGAAGGCGAAGCCGATGACCAGGACCGCGAACACGATGTCGTACACCGGCTCACCCGGGGTCAGCGCAGTGGTGAGCCACTGGAGCCAACGCATCTGGTGAGTCGAGCCAAACATGTTGGCCGCGGTCGCCGGGAACAACAGCAGGCTGCTCGCGAAGATCGGCGGAATGACGCCCGCCATGTTGATCTTGAGCGGCAGGTGCGAGGTCTGGCGCTGGAACTGACGCTGGTTGCCCTGCTTCGCGTAGTTCACGGTGATGCGACGCTGCGCACGCTCCATGAACACCACGAAAGCCGTGACACCCAGGATAACCACCACGACCATCAGCAGCTTCAGCACCGTCAGCTGGCCGTTGTCGGCCATCGAGAGCGTGTGCACCACCGCTGCGGGCAGGCCAGCCACGATACCGGCGAAGATCAGCATCGAAATGCCGTTGCCGATGCCGCGCTCGGTGATCTGCTCACCCAGCCACATCAGGAACATGGTGCCAGCCGTAAGGCCAACCACCGACGCCATGATGAAGCCCGCGCCCGGCATGTACACCACCGGACCGTGAGCACCCGTCTGTCCCTGGAGGTTGATCGCGATACCGAAGGCCTGGAAGGCTGCAAGGCCCACCGTGCCGAAACGGGTATACGTGGTCATCTTCCGGCGACCCGACTCGCCTTCCTTGCGCAGTGCCATCAGCGACGGAATGACCGAACCCATCATCTGGATCACGATCGACGCCGAAATGTAGGGCACCACGCCCAGCGCGAATACCGAGAAGCGGGACAGCGAACCACCCGAGAACATGTTGACCATGTTCAGCAGGCCGCCGCCGCCCTCAACCAGGCTCGTCATCGCCTCGGGATTCACGCCCGGAACGGGAATGAACGAACCGAGGCGGAAGACGATCAGCGCACCAATCAGGAAAAAGATGCGCTGACGCAGTTCCGTCAGTTTGCCCAGCGAGCCGAGCGTATTGCCCTGCGCTCCAGCCACTGGATTACTCCACGCTGCCGCCGGCGGCTTCGATGGCGGCCTTGGCACCGGCCGTCACGAGCACACCCTGCAGCTTGATGGCGCGGCTGATCTCGCCCTTCAGCACGATCTTGATCTTCTTGGCGCGGCTGGTCACGAGGCCAGCGGCGTGCAGAGCGATCGGATCGATGGTGTCGGCCTGGATCGAAGCCAGCTGGTACAGCATGACCTGCTCGGTGTCCGCCTTCTTGAGCGAGCGGAAACCGACCTTCGGCAGGCGGCGCTGCAGCGGCATCTGGCCGCCTTCGAAACCGACGCGATGGGTGTTACCAGCGCGGGCGTGCTGACCCTTGTGGCCACGGCCAGCGGTCTTGCCGAGGCCGGAACCGATACCGCGAGCAACGCGGGTGCGGGTCTTGCGGGCGCCCTTGCCGGGCTTGATGTCGTTAAGACGCATGATTGCTTACTCCTCGACCCGAACCAGGTAGTAGACCGTGTTGATAAGGCCACGGACCTGCGGGGAATCCTTCAGTTCGCGCACATCGTTGAGCTTGTTCAGGCCCAGGGCCTTCACGCTCAGACGATGGCGACCCTGCACGCCGCGCAGGCCCTTGACCAGGCGCACGCGGACGGTGCCGGCGGTTTCGTTGTTCTTAGCCATTACCCAGCACCTCTTCGATCGTCTTGCCACGCTTGGCGGCGATACGCTTCGGCGAGGCGACGGCCTGCAGACCCTTGATCGTCGCGCGGACGAGGTTGATCGGGTTGCGCGAGCCGACGGCCTTGGCCAGCACGTCCTTCACGCCGACCACTTCGAGGACAGCGCGCATGGCGCCGCCGGCGATGACGCCGGTACCCTGCGAAGCAGGCTGCATGTAGACGCGGGCGGCGCCGTGGTTAGCCTTGATGGCGTACCACAACGTACCGTTGTTCAGTTCAATGCTCACCATGTTGCGGCGGGCGCGTTCCATGGCCTTGGAAATGGCGACCGGCACTTCACGCGCCTTGCCATAACCAAAACCGACGCGGCCTTCGCCATCGCCGACAACCGTCAGCGCGGTGAAGCTCATCTGGCGGCCACCCTTGACGGTCTTGGCCACGCGGTTGACGGCGATAAGCTTTTCAAGCATGCCGTCCGAATTTTCGCGATCTGTCGAGGACATCTCTTTTCCTGATAGCCCGGAATGATAGTTAGCCGGGACTTCTGTTTACGGCTTGGTCGCCGCTTGGAGTTGTAGGTACATCGCGGATGCCGGCCCCCGGAGGGACCGGCACCCATGCCAGGCCTTAGAACTTCAGGCCGGCCTCACGAGCCGCATCGGCAAGCGCCTTGATGCGACCGTGGTAACGGAAGCCCGAGCGATCGAACGCGACGGCTTCGATACCGGCGGCCTGGGCGCGCTCGGCAACGATGCGGCCCACCGTGGTGGCGGCCTCGACGTTCTTCTTGCTCTTGAGGCCATCAGCAACCGACTTCTGCACGGTCGAGGCAGCTGCCACGACGGTGCCGTTCGGTGCGAAGACCTGGGCGTAAATGTGCTGACCGGTGCGGTGCACGCTCAGGCGGGCGACAGCGAGCTCACGGATGTGGGCGCGGGTCGACTTGGCGCGGCGCAGGCGGGATTCGTTCTTGTTCATCGTCTCGTCTCCAGGAAGCGGATAGGCCGATTAGGCCTTCTTGGCTTCCTTCAGGATGATCTTCTCGCCCGCGTAACGGACGCCCTTGCCCTTGTAGGGCTCCGGCGAACGGAATGCGCGGATCTTGGCGGCAACCTGGCCCACGAGCTGCTTGTCGGCGCCCTTGATCAGGACTTCCGTCTGCGTCGGGGTTTCGATGGTGATGCCTGCCGGCGCTTCGAAAACGACCGGGTGCGAGAAACCGAGCGACAGGTTGATCGAGTTGCCCTGCATCTGCGCGCGGTAACCCACGCCGACCAGCTCGAGCTTCTTTTCGAAGCCGTTGGCAACGCCGGCGACCATGTTCGCGACGATCGCGCGGGCGGTGCCGCCGAACTTGTCGTCAGCGCCGTCGGCCAGGACGACCGTGGCCACGCCATTTTCCTGCGAGAACGAAACGCCCGGCAGTTCGTGGGTGGTCAGGGTGCCCTTGGGGCCCTTGACGGAGACGGTGCCGTTGGCGATCGCGATTTCAACGCCCTTCGGGAGGGTGATGGGCTTCTTGGCTACACGTGACATATCGGGACTCCTTACGCCACCTGGCCAATGACTTCGCCACCCAGACCCTTGGCGCGGGCCTGCGCGTCGGTCAGGAGACCGGCGGAGGTGGAGATGATCGAAATACCCAGGCCACCGAGGACCTTCGGCAGCTCGTCCTTGCCGCGGTAAACGCGGAGACCCGAACGGCTGACACGGGAGATGGTTTCGATGGCCGGACGGCCTTCGAAGTACTTCAGCTTGATTTCGAGGACCGGCTTGCCGCCTTCATCGGCGACGCGGGCGTCGAGGACATAGCCTTCGTTCTGCAGCAGCTGGGCGAGGGCCAGCTTCATCTTCGACGACGGCATACGAACAACCGACTTGCCAGTGGCCTGGCTATTGCGGATGCGCGTAAACAGATCGGCGATGGGATCAGTCATGCTCATAGAAAAAACCCTTGAGAGTGCACCGATATCCGAATTACCGGAGATCTTTAAATTGTAAAGCCGACAGGACGTCGGTCTGCATTGCGCAGACCAACGACTATATCAGGCTGTAGCGGGTTGGGCAACTTCTGCCCAACCCCTGCCCCGCCCCACCCTTGCGGGCGGGCCAGGTGATTACCAGCTAGCCTTGCGCAGGCCCGGCACGTCGCCACGCATGGTGGCTTCGCGCAGCTTGTTACGGCCAAGGCCGAACTTGCTGTAGACGCCACGCGGGCGACCGGTCAGGGCGCAGCGGTTGCGCTGACGCGACGGCGAAGCGTCACGCGGCAGCTTCTGCAGCTTGGTCTGGGCTTCCATCTTCTCGTCATACGAGGCGGTGGCGCTCAGGACGATCGCCTTGAGTTCGGCGCGCTTGGCGGCGTACTTCTTGGCGAGCTTGGAGCGCTTGAGGTCGCGCTCGATCATCGAGGTCTTGGCCATGTTCTACCTGGTAATCAGTTACGGAACGGGAAGCTGAAGGCTTCCAGCAGTGCCTTGGCTTCTTCGTCGGACTTCGCAGTGGTGGTGATGGAGATATCCATACCGCGCAGCGCGTCGACCTGGTCGAAGTCGATTTCCGGGAAGATGATCTGTTCCTTGATGCCGAAGTTGTAGTTACCACGGCCATCAAATGCACGGCCCGACACGCCACGGAAGTCGCGCGTACGCGGCAGCGAGACGTTGATCAGGCGATCCAGGAACTCCCACATCTGGGCACGGCGCAGGGTGACCTTGCAACCGATCGGCCAGCCGTCGCGGATCTTGAACGATGCGACGGAGACGCGAGCCTTCGTGGTGACCGGCTTCTGGCCGGAGATCTTGGCCATGTCGGCCACGGCATTCTCGAGGATCTTCTTGTTACCGGCGGCTTCGCCGACGCCCATGTTGAGCGTGATCTTCGTGATGCGCGGGACCTGCATGACATTCTGGTAACCGAAGCGCTCAGTGAGCTTCTGCATTACCGACTCTTTGTAAAACGTTTCAAGACGGGTCATGACTTCGGTTCCTTACGCGTCGACCACTTCGCCGGAGACGAACACGCGCACCTTGCGCCCGTCCTCGAGCGTCTTGGTGCCAACGCGCTCGCCCTTGTTTGCGGCGGAGTTGAAGAGCTGGACATTGGAAATGTGGATCGAGGCCTCACGCTCGACGATACCGCCAGGCTGGTTGGCCTGGGGGTTCGGCTTGGTGTGACGCTTGACGAGGTTCACGTTCGAGACGACCACACGGTCGCCGTCGACACGCAGCACATCGCCGCGCTGGCCCTTGTTCTTGCCGGTGAGCACGACGACGTGGTCACCTTTGCGGATACGGTTCATGTTCTGGCCTCCGCTCAGAGCACTTCGGGCGCGAGCGAGACGATCTTCATGAACTTCTCGCTGCGCAGCTCGCGGGTAACCGGCCCGAAGATACGGGTACCGATCGGCTCGAGCTTGTTGTTGAGGATGACGGCCGCGTTACCGTCGAAACGGATCACCGAGCCATCGGGGCGACGCACACCCTTGGCGGTACGAACCACCACGGCGTTGTAGACCTCACCCTTCTTGACCTTGCCGCGAGGAATGGCGTCCTTGATGGTCACCTTGATGACATCACCGACGCTGGCGTAACGGCGCTTCGAGCCGCCCAGCACCTTGATGCACATCATTTCCTTCGCACCGCTGTTATCAGCCGCGGAAAGCATGCTCTGTACTTGGATCATGGCAGCTCTCCTTAGACTTCAGCGCGCGTGACGATTTCGACCACGCGGTGATGCTTGGTCTTCGACAGCGGACGGCACTCCGCGATGCGGACCACGTCGCCCTCGTTCGCACCGGTTTCATCGTGTGCGTGGAGCTTCGTGGAGCGACGGATGATCTTGCCGAGCAGCGGGTGCTGCACCTGGCGCTCGATCAGAACCGTGACCGTGTTGGCCATCTTGTTGCTGGTGACGCGACCGACAAGGGTACGCGCCGTTTTCGTGTTATCACTCATATCAGCCGTCCCTTACTTCTTCTCGCCGAGCACGAACTTCGTGCGGGCGATGTCGCGCCGAACGCGGCGCAGCTGGTGCGGCTGGTTGAGCTGGCCGGAGCCCTTTTGCATACGCAGGTTGAACTGCTCTTTGCGCAGGTCCAGCAGATGCTGATTCAGCTCTTCCGCCGACTTATCTTTGATTTCTTTGATGGCCATTACATCACCGCCCTGGACACGAACTGGGTCTGGACCGAGAGCTTGGCAGCGGCAAGGCGCATGGCCTCGCGTGCGGTTGCCTCGTCGACACCTTCGATTTCATAAAGCATGCGGCCCGGCTGGATCTCGGCGACCCAGAACTCGACGCCACCCTTACCGGCACCCATTCGAACTTCGATGGGCTTGCGGGTGATCGGCTTGTCCGGGAACACGCGGATCCAGAGCTTGCCACCGCGCTTGACGAAGCGGGTGATGCAACGACGGGCCGCCTCGATCTGGCGCGCGGTCAGCTGACCGTGCGTCGTCGCCTTGAGACCGTATTCGCCGAAGCTCACAACGTTCGAGGTAAACGCCAGGCCATCGTTGCGGCCCTTAAACATCTTGCGGAACTTGGTACGCTTTGGTTGCAACATGGCAACGCTCCTTACTTGGCAGAGCGCTCGCCACGCTCGCGGCGGTTTTCACCACCATCGCGACGCGACGACTGCTGCGGCTGCTGATCTTCCTTCGACGCCTCGGCCGTGGCGGCCGCGAGGTCGAAGATCTCGCCCTTGTAGACCCACACCTTCACACCGATGATGCCGTACTGGGTCTTCGCTTCGGCGGTGCCGTAGTCGATATCAGCGCGGAGGGTGTGGAGCGGCACGCGACCTTCACGAGCCCACTCGGAGCGCGCGATCTCGGCGCCGTTCAGACGGCCGGAGACGTTGATCTTGATGCCCAGGGCGCCGAGGCGCATGGCGTTGCCGACCGAGCGCTTCATGGCACGACGGAACATGATGCGGCGCTCGAGCTGCTGCGCGATCGACTCGGCAACCAGCTGTGCGTCGAGTTCCGGCTTGCGGACTTCACTGACGTTGATGTGCGTCGGGACGCCCATCATGTCGGTGACTTCCTTACGAAGCTTCTCGATGTCCTCACCCTTCTTGCCGATCACCACGCCCGGACGGGCGGTGTGGATCGTCACGCGGGCGGTCTTGGCCGGGCGCTCGATCTGGATCTTCGAGATACCCGCGGCGGCGAGCTTCTTGCGCAGCATCTCGCGGACCTTGAGGTCGGCAGCGAGGTACTGGGCGTACTCACCCTTGTTGGCGTACCACTTCGAGTTCCAGTCCTTGGCAATGCCGAGGCGGATACCGGTGGGATGAACTTTATGACCCATCGTCTCTTACCCCAGTCAGTTACCAACAACCACAGTGATGTGGCTGGTGCGCTTCAGGATGCGCGAACCGCGGCCTTTGGCGCGGGCGTACATGCGCTTCATCGCCTGACCTTCGTCGACGAAAATGCGCGTGACCTTCAGCTCGTCCACGTCGGCGCCGAGATTATTCTCAGCGTTGGCGACGGCGGAGAGCAGCACCTTGCGGACAAGGTGAGCGGCCTTCTTGTTGGTGTAGGCAAGCGTGTCGCTGGCCCGGCCGACGGGCATGCCGCGGACCAGGTCTGCCACCAGGCGTGCCTTCTGCGCCGAGATGCGGGCGCCACGCAGGATCGCTTTGGCTTCAGTGCTCATCACTTGCCCTTCTTATCGCCGGCGTGGCCCTTGTAGGTGCGGGTCACCGCGAACTCGCCGAGCTTGTGCCCGACCATGTTCTCGTTGATAAGCACCGGCACGTGCTGGCGGCCGTTGTGGATGGCGATGGTCAGGCCGACCATCTCCGGCAGGATCATCGAGCGACGCGACCAGGTCTTGATCGGACGCTTGTTATTGGCGGAAACGGCGGCTTCCACCTTCTTTACGAGGTGCAGGTCAACGAACGGACCTTTCTTTAGAGAGCGCGGCATGATCGTTTCCTAATTACTTGCGACGACGCACGATGAACTGCTGGGTGCGCTTGTTATTGCGCGTCTTGTAACCCTTGGTCGGCGTGCCCCACGGGCTGACCGGATGACGGCCGCCGGAGGTACGGCCTTCACCACCGCCGTGCGGATGGTCGACCGGGTTCATGACAACGCCGCGGACGGTCGGACGGATGCCCTTCCAACGCTTCGCGCCGGCCTTGCCGAGCTTGCGGAGGCTGTGCTCCGAATTGCCGACTTCACCGATGGTGGCGCGGCATTCGACCGGGACGCGGCGCATTTCGCCGGAGCGAAGACGCAGCGTGGCGTAACCCTGTTCGCGAGCGACCAGCTGGACCGAAGCGCCGGCCGAACGTGCAATCTGCGCGCCCTTGCCCGGCTTCATCTCGATGCAGTGGATCGTGGAACCGACCGGGATCGAACGAAGCGGCAGGCAGTTGCCCGGCTTGATCGGCGAGTCGGAACCCGACACGAGACGGTCGCCCACCGCCACGCCA
>Ga0207647_10000285_pt1 | contig 41445 bp, 34 predicted proteins | sample KBSCornC2_FD_184295 | JGI IMG/M metagenome (GOLD analysis project Ga0207647, IMG submission 184295) | Corn rhizosphere microbial communities from Kellogg Biological Station, Michigan, USA - C2 (SPAdes) (version 2) | ecosystem: Host-associated > Plants > Roots > Rhizosphere ... | reverse complement strand
GGTCAGGCAGATGCGGGTCGCGGTGTTGAACTGGAGCGTCGGGCCCGTCGCGGTCATTTCCAATCCAGGCGCATCCGCATCATTGCCGAGCAGCACGTTGCCTAATCGAAAAGCGCGTGGATCCATCGGCCCGGACGGCGGGACACCGACGTCCCACAGGCCGACTCGGCCCGGATAGTCCTGTACTGTCGTTGCCGTTCCCGCCGAGCGGACGACGATGCTATGTGGGCGGTGCTCGACACGCTCCAGCGAGCGGGTCGATACGTCGCCGGTGACGAAATCCTCACTGCGCGCCACGTCGCGCAACCAGCGCACGTTGGTTTCGATTCCCGCAAGCTGTGTCCGGTCCAGCGCCGTCTGCATAGCGGCTACCGTGGCGTCCCGATCCTCACCGCGCACGATCAGCTTGGCCAGCATCGGGTCGTAGAAAGAGGAGACGACGGTTCCGCGCTCGACCCAAGTTTCGATGCGGGCGTCGTCGGGGAACACTACTTCGGTCAGCGTGCCGGCCGCCGGGCGGAAGTCCACCACAGGATCCTCGGCGTAGAGCCGGGCCTGGATCGACCAGCCGCGCGGGCTCGGCACCGGCATGTCGAGGAAGGCGTAATCCCCCGCCGCGCCGCGCACCATCCACTCGACCAGATCGACGCCCGTCACTTCCTCCGTGACGCCATGTTCCACCTGGAGACGCGTATTGACCTCCAGGAAAAACCAGCCCTGGCGCTCCGCATCGTAAAGGAACTCGACCGTACCCGCAGAACGATAATTCGCGGCCGAGCCCAGCCGCACTGCTGCATCAATCAGTGCAGCACGAATAGGCTCGGGGAGATGCGGCGCCGGCGCTTCTTCGATCACTTTCTGATTGCGGCGCTGAAGCGAGCAATCGCGTTCCCCCAGCGCTATGACGCGGCCCATACCGTCGCCGAAAATCTGAACCTCGACATGGCGCGCGCGCGGCACGAAGCGCTCCAGGAACAGGCCCGCATCGCCGAAATTGCCCGCGCCCAGCCGCGCCACCGCGGCATAGCCGTCGCGCACTGCCTGGGCGTCGGCGCAAACGCGCATGCCGATCCCGCCGCCACCTGCAGTGGCTTTGAGCATGACGGGATAGCCGATCCGATCGGCAGCCGCGACTGCGGCGTCGACGTCGGCCAGCAACCCCGTGCCGGGAGCGAGCGGAATGTTCTGCGCTTCGGCAAGCGCGCGTGCGCTGTGTTTCAGACCGAAGGCGCGGATGCTAGCCGCCGTCGGCCCGATGAAGACGATGCCGGCAGCCTCACACGCTTCCGCGAAGTCGGCATTTTCCGAGAGGAAGCCGTAGCCGGGATGGATAGCATCCGCGCCGGTTTCGCGCGCGGCGACGAGAATGCGCGCAACGTCGAGATAGCTCTCCCCAGCCGGGCCGGGCCCGATCCGTACCGCGACGTCAGCCTCCGCGACGTGGCGCGACGCTTCATCGGCGTCGGAGAATATGGCGACCGATTGGATCCCCATGCGCCGCAGCGTACGAATGATTCGGCATGCGATCGCCCCGCGATTGGCGATGAGGACCGTGCCGAAGCTCATGCGGTCACGATCATGCGGACGGGCGTGGGATTGAAGCCGTTGCAGGGATTATTGATCTGCGGGCAATTCGAGACGACGACGGTCACATCCATCTCGGCGCGAAGATCCACTGTCAGGCCGGGCGCAGAGATGCCGTCGACGATGCCGAGCGCGCCGTCCGGTTCGACCGGTACGTTCATGAAGAAGTTGACGTTCGAGACCATGTCCCGCTTACCCCGGCCCTCGCGCAGATTGGCCTCGAGGAAATTGTCAACGCAGCTATGCTGCGCCTTGGTGTGGTGGCCGTAGCGCAAGCTGTTTGATTCGCAGGAACAGGCGCCGCCGATCGTGTCATGATACTCGACCGAGGTCGCGGTGATCGTCATCATCGGCCGGCCTTCGTTCGAGAGCAGCACGCTGCCGGTCCGCAGAAAGATGTTCGCCTGCGCCGCGATCGTATCCTGCGCGCTATATCGCTCGGCATCGTCGCCGGCGGCGTAGAGCAGGAAATCGACCGCTTGGTTGCCTTCGAGGTCCACGATCCGGAGCGTTTCGCCGGCCTTCACCTGGTGCATCCAAGGGGCTCGGGCGAGCACGATCTCATCGTGTATCACTTGGCCGTTCAGGCCGGCGAGGTGGGTATCCTGGTCCATCAGCGACGGTACAGGTCTTCGGTGTTGAGGAAGGCGCGAAGCCGCTCAGGCGTCGCGGTGCGGATCGGGTCGTCGGCAGTGGTTACCGGCCCCCGCCACGCAGTGACCCGCAGCGGCGTGATGCTCCACGGCCTGGTATCCAGAACGTGCGGGCAATTAGCGATGGCTACAATCACGTCCATCTCCACGCGTAGGACGAGCGAGCGGCCCGGCGCGAACGGGCCGAGTTCGGCCGTCACGCCGCCGTCGGCGCCGATCCGCACGCCCTTGAAGAGGTTGATGCTTGGGTGGACGTCGCGCCGACCAAGACCATGCTTCGCCGCCGCCAGGAGCAGCCGGTCCCGCGCATTGGGATAAACACCGGAGTTACGGCCGTCGCCATAATGGTGGCGATTGGACGCCTCATTGGACGGCCCGCAAAAAGCGTCATGGGTGGCGGCGCTATCCTGCTCGATACTGGCGAGGACCCGGCCCATATCGGACAGCAGCACACTGCCGGTCGAGGGATAGGCGTCCCACTGCACCTTGACGGTATCGGCAATGTTCAGCCGCTCGCTTGGCATGGCGGCATTGAAGATCAGCAACGAGGCGCACGCATCGCCTTTGACATCGATCAGCCGCAGTCGCGCTCCGCGCGCCAATGTGCGCGAGGCATAACCGCCGGCGGCGATCGTCTCTTCCCATAACAGGTCGTCAGGCGCGACATCCGCGGGCACATCCTCGGCGCGAGGCGGCAGCGTCGGCATCGCCTCGACGATGGTGCCGCCCATAGCGCGGGCGTGCTCGCGCGCGGCGTTGGGATCGGCAAGCACGCTCACGCGCCCTTGCCCCCCTGGCCAGGCTCATTCTGATCCTGCTCGTGGAGCGGGGGCAGAAGCGCGGTGGTGGTAAACAGCCGAAGCTGCTGGACGCCGCGGACCTTGCGCAACGCATCGCACAGATCCCGCAGGCGCCGTGCGGGGCCCTGGACCAGCAGCACTTCGAGCGACTGATCGTCCTCGAGGAAGACGTGCTGTGAGGAGATGACTTCCTTGAGATATTCGCCCTGCGTCTGGGCGAGCTGGTGCCGCACGCGGCCCATATCGGCCCGATAAACCAGGGTGATCGTACCGGCGAGCATATCCTCCGGCCGCGAGGCAGCGCCATGCTCGGCCAGTTCGTCGCGGATCAGCTCTGCGATCAGTTGCGAACGCGATGGCAGGCCGCGCTCCTCCACCATGATGTCGAGCTGACGGGAGAGTTCGGCCGGCAGGCTCATGCTGAGCCGCGCAAGCGTGGAGGAAGACGCGTCCTTCATTGCGAATCATGTGTCCTAGTTATTACCGATTCTGTCAATCGTAATACTTCACGCTCTGGATCAGGCGTGTACAAGGGCGGTTTCCGCGTGAGGGGCAGGTCATAGACCGCGGTTGCGCCGAAGCGGTGCGGTGCGTGCGGGTCGATGCGCCGCTTGTCGAAGGCGAGCACGCGCGTACCGAGGCCGAAGGCTTCGCCGATGTCATGCGTCACCATCAGCACCGTCAGGCTATGCTCCTGCCACAGCCCCAGGATCAGGCGGTGCATGTCCTGCCGGATACCGGGATCGAGCGCACCGAACGGCTCGTCGAGCAGCAGCACGCGTGGCCGCGCCATCAGCGCCTGTGCTATCGCGAGCCGTTGCTGCATGCCCCCTGACAATTGCGCGGGATAGAGATGGAGCGCATCGCCCAGGCCGACCTCCACCAGCATCGCCTCCGCCTCCTCGGCGGCGGCGCGCCGGGCGGCGCCGAATAGACGAGCGGTGAAAGGCGCCTTTGCGCATTCCCGCCCGAACATCACGTTGCGGAGCGCGGTCAGGTGGGGAAACACCGAATAACGTTGAAAGACGACGCCGCGATCAGGGCCACATTCGGGAGTGAGCTTCTTGCCATCGAGGAGGATGCGGCCGCGGCTCGGTCCTTCCTGGCCGAGCACCAGGCGCAGGAAGCTGCTCTTGCCGGCACCGGACGGCCCAATGATTGATACGAAGCTGCGTTCGGCGATACCCAGATCGACGCGCTCCAGCACAGTCTTCTCGCCATATTCCAGCCAGACATTGTCGAAGGTGAGAAGCTCGCTCATCGGCTGGCCTGATGCGCCCAGACGAAGCCGCGACGGCTCAACTGGGCCAGCGCCACGTCCATCACGATCGCAAGGAGTGAGATCCAGGCGACGTAGGGAATGATGATATCCATCGAGAGATAGCGGCGGACCAGAAAGATCCGGTAGCCGAGCCCGACATCGGACGCGATCGCCTCGGCCGAAATGAGATAGACCCACGCCGGCCCCAGAGACAGGCGCAGCCCCGCAATCAGGCGTGGTAGCGCCTGGGGCAAAGCAACACGGAGCGCCAGCTGCCAGGAACTGGCGCCCAGCGTCTGCGCCTTGATCATCTGCTCCTGCGGAAGTGCCGCGACATGGTCGGCGAGGTCGCGGATCAGGAAGGGGGTGACGCCCACTACGATAAGCGCGACCTTTGCGGTCTCACCCAAGCCGAACACGATGAAGAGGATCGGCAGCAGCGCGATCGGCGGGATCACCGCGATAGTGGTGACCAGTCCGCCGAAGGTCGCGCGCGCGCTCGGCAAAACGCCCAAGACCATGCCGACCAGCAGTGCGGAGAGCGCGCATATGCCGAGCGCAAGCCCAAGCCGCTCGAGGCTCGCCAGCGTGTCCGCCCAGAAGATCAGATGGCCGCTGAGCGGGTCCGCATCCACCAGCAGGCCGCGCATCGCCGCGACCATTGCGGCGGGCGTGGGCAATATCTTGTCCGCGGGGTTGGCGGCGTGGCGGGCCGCAGCCGCGAAGAGATAAGCTACAACGAGCAGCAGCAATGGCACCGCACCGAGCAGCACGGCACTGCGCTGGTTCGGTCTGACATTTACCCAGCGCATCGCGGGCGCCTCAGAGCTTGCCTGCCGCGGCCTGTTCCATGAATGTCGGGTCGAAGCGCAGCTTGACGTTGCGGGCGTCGCCGATCGTCTTCCCACCCGGCAGGCCGATGCCGACCGCGTCCGCCGACTTCGCGCTCTGACCGAACAGGCCCTTGGAGAAGCTGAAGTCGCGCACCTGGGCCATCGTGGTGCCGAGGGCGGGCGACTTAAGCGCGGCTAACGCATCCCGCGGCGTGCCGTAGAGATGGGTCGTGGAGAGCTGCGCGTCGAATGCCTGCGGTGTCGAACCGGCCATTTTCGCCATCGCCGCGCGAGCGGCGGCACCCGCCGCATCCTTGCGCTGCATCAGCGTGATGGTCTCATACCAGATGCCGGCGAGTGCCTTGCCGAGGTTGGGATTGGCCTTGAGCGTGGCGGTATCCACCGCCAGCAGATCAAGGATTTCGGCGGGAATCTGATGCGAATCGAACACCAGCTTCGCGTTCGGCATCTTCGCCATCTCGGTCAGCTGCGGGTTCCAGGTTACGGCGGCGGTCGCCGACGGATTGGCGAAGGCGCCGACGATATCAGCGTCCGAGGTATTCACCGTCTTAACATCGGAAAGCTGCAGCCCAACCGTGGAGAGTCCGCGCGCCAGCAGATAATGCGAGACAGATAGCTCGACGAGGTAAACCGTGCGCCCTTTGATGTCGGCCAGGCTTTTGGCGTTCTTCAGCACGATCCCGTCGTTGCCATCCGAATAATCGCCGAGGATGATCGCGCTGGTGTCCTTGCCGCCGGCCGCGGGAATGGTCAGCGCGTCCATATTAGTCACAGTGACGCCATCGAGCTTGCCGGCGTTGAACTGGTTCACCGATTCGACATAGTCGTTGACCTGGACGATGTTGATTTTGACGCCGTATTTGTCCGCCCATTTCTTCACGATGCCGGCCTGCTGAGCATAAGGCCATGGCATCCAGCCAGCGTAGATCGACCAGCCGATCGAGAACTCTGTCCGCTTCTCGGCGCCCTGTTGTGCACCGCCGCTACAGGAGGCGGTGAGAAGCAACGCCGTGGCCGCAATCGTAACACGCGTTTTGGACAGCCAGCTTCCCATATTCACCCCGTGAATTGCATTCCGTGAGTCGAAAGCCACGGAATTCCGCCATTGATCGATCATGCGATATTACGTTTGATCAATCCAGTAATAAATTCTATAAAAATGACCCGATGGAGCGTCTGATCCGATTTTTGTATGCTGCAATGCGTCATTCGCGCACTATCCAAGGTGCGGTTTCGCATTGGGCGACTCGCAAATTGGGCCTTTGGATGGGACAGACGGACGCGCTGCTGCTTCGATCTGGAGAATGGCTAGGTCTGCGCCCGCTGTGGGGGGCCGCTTCAGCCGCCTGTCCAGCCTGCCGGCGTTGCGGCTGATGAGGGCGGCTCGGTGACGGCGAACGCCATCCGAGCTGTTTTCATGATCGCGCCGGCGGCGATCGTCGCCGCTGTCTTTTCCTGGCTGCTGGCACTGTCGGGCAACAGCCGCCGCCGCGCGGAGGAGGCGAATCGCCGCCAGACCGAGATGCTGCAGCAGGAGATCGCCGCTCACACGGAGACTCACGCCGAGCTGCAGCGTGCGAAGGATGCCGCCGAATCCGCCAATGCCGCCAAGACCCGCTATCTGGTCGCGGTCAGTCACGAGATCCGCTCGCCGCTCAACGCCATTTATGGCTATGCGCAGCTACTCGAGCGCGAAGGCGCGATGCCGCCGGCCGAAGCGGCGGGCGTAATCAGGCGGTCCGCGGAACACCTCACCAACCTGGTCGAGGGGCTACTGGACATATCGCGCGTGGAAAGCGGCGTGCTCAAATTCCGGCAGGACGTCGTGCGCTTCCCTGCCCTGCTCGACCATGTCGTGGACATGTTTCGCATGCAGGCCGCCGCGAAGGGACTTGTGCTCGATTACGTCGTCGAGGGCCGGCTGCCTGCTTACGTGCGGACCGACGAGAAAAGGCTGCGGCAGATTCTGATCAACCTGCTGTCCAATGCTATCAAATATACCGAACGGGGCGGCGCCACGCTGACAGTACGCTACCGTAGCCAGATGGCTCTAATCGAGGTGAAGGATACGGGCATCGGTATCACGCCCGAAGACCTCGAACGGATCTTCGAGCCATTCGAGCGCGGCAGCTCGCCCGATGCCGCAACGCAACCGGGGATCGGGCTCGGTCTGGCGATAACCCGCGTGCTCGCCGGCATATTGGGAGGCGAGGTGACCGTAACGAGCGAGCCCGGCCGCGGCAGCAGCTTTCAACTCCGTATCCTGTTGCCCGAACCGATGACCCCGCCCGCGAGCGCCGCAGCCTATGACCGCGTCACCGGATATCGCGGCGATCGCAAGACGATATTGGTGATCGATGACAATCCCGCGCAGACCACGGTGGTCGAGCACCTCCTGCGCCCGCTCGATTTCGCGGTGTTCGCGGCAACCGGCGGCGCGGAGGGCCTGGCGCTCGCCGAGCGCTGCAACCCCGATCTGGTGCTGCTCGACATCCAGATGCCGGGTCAGAATGGATGGGAGAGTGCGACGCAGTTGCGCGCGACGCTGGGGCAGCGGCTGCGGATCGTAATGGTCTCCGCCAATGCGCATGAGTTCAAGGCCGGAGGCGATGGCGGCTCCAGCCACGACGCCTTTCTTTCGAAACCGGTCGATCTGGACGCATTGCTCGATATGATCGGCCGCCAGCTCGACCTGAGTTGGATCGTCACGGTTGACGAGGCGCCGGGGCGAGAGGCCCCTGCCTCTGACAAGCTACCCAAGGCGGCGGATCCCTTTCTCGCCGACCTGCGGCGCTATATAAAGGTAGGACATGTGCGCGCGATCGGCATGGTGCTCACCAATCTGGAGACCGAGGTTCCGGAAAGCGCCAGCGCCGTCGCAGAGATGCGGCGTCATCTGGGCGACTTCGATATGCGCGCATTGACGCGGACGCTCGACAATGTCGGATAAGGCGATCGGCGGCACGGGCGCGACCATCCTGGTGGTCGACGACACACCGGAGTCGCTGCGCTTTCTCACCACCACGCTCGAACATGCCGGTATGACCGTGCTGATCGCAATCGACGGACTCGCGGCTTTGGAACTGCTGGAGCATGTCACGCCGGATCTGGTGTTGATGGACGCGGTGATGCCGGGGCTCGACGGGTTCAAAACGACGCGGCGGATCAAGGAAGACAGCCGCTTCCGTAACCTGCCCGTAATCTTCATGACCGGCCTGACCGAGACCGAGCATGTCGTCCGCGGGTTGGAAGCGGGCGCGGTCGACTATGTCCACAAGCCTATCGTGGTGGACGAGTTGCTGGCGCGCGTCCTGGTCCACCTGGCAAATGCGCGTATCTCGCAGGGCAGCCAGCTCGCGCTCGATACCGCCGGCAGACCGTCCTTCGCGGTCGGGGAGGATGGCACGACCGGTTGGCTGACGCCGCTTGCGGCCGCCACGATCGAGCGGCTTTTTCCGGGCTGGACGCCGCGCGACGTGCGCTTGCCCGAGCCGCTCGCCGCGACGATCAAGCGGCTACAGGGGCCAGACACTCCAGCCGGCGCGCAAGCCTCGATCCAGATCGGCGACAGCCTTGTCGAGTGCACTTTCCTGCGCCGCACCAGCGCCAGGGAATGGTTGTTCAGGTTTGCTGAGAAACGGCAGGGCGATGCCGAGCGTATTCTGGCTGAGCGCCACGGCCTCACCTCGCGCGAGGCGGAGGTGCTGGTCTGGATTAGCCGCGGCAAGCAGAATCGCGAGATCAGCGAAATCCTGCAGATCAGCCCGCGCACCGTGAACAAGCATCTGGAGCAGGTTTTTGAGAAAATGGGCGTCGAGAACCGCGCGTCCGCGACTGCGATCGCGGTGGCCACGCTCGCCCAGTGAATCCGAATGGAGCTGATGCGAAACGCTATCCGCTGAACCGGCGACCCGCGGCGGGGCTACGTCAAACGCCTGATGGCGCGCTTATTCGGCTTGGATCAGCCATGTCGCATGGCAGTGATTTTTCGAATCCTGGGCCTCTGTACAGCCGGCGCGGTCGTCACGGCGGCGCCCGCGAATGCACATCTCGCAACTGCGCGCGTTGTCACCTGCGACGCGGGGAATTGCCTCCTCGTCCAGGGTGTTCGTTCCTCATCGGATGCCGTCATCCGGATTAACGATCGCGTGGTCGAGGTGGAAGGTGGTCGTTCGTGGCAGGTGCGCCTGCCGGTCGCGACGATCCAGGACTGGTCGGCCCCTTTTGCTCGGACCGTTCAGGTTTCCGTCGCCAATCCAGTAGGATCGGCCGAGCGCACCGACGCTGTGCGGCTGCCGGTGGGCCTATTGGGTCACAATCTGGAACTGGCCTCACTGGTGGTACGTGCCCGCTAGGGCGTAATACTTTTCAGCGCATATCGAGAAAAACGTAATACTATTCAGGAGACGAAAATCCCGTAGGTTACACTCAAAATCCAGACACCACCTCAGCTGCGACGCGGATTGTCGTTGCGAATCTTGCATCTCTATTAGGGGGATGTGGATTTTTTTGTGTTGTCTTAGATCTTGATGCTTGTCGGTTCTATCCTGCGTGACTAGATGCCGCCCATCCGCACTGAAGATGGCGGGATATAGACGCAGGAGAAGGTAATGAAGATCGGCATTGCGGCCCTTGCCGCTATCTCACTTGGCTCTGCCGCTTTTGCTGGCGCCTCAGATAATTCGCCCGGCGATAATCTGTTCGGCAAGGATAGCGCGGTTCTCTCGCTCAGCGGTATCGATCTGGCGACGGCCGACGGCCAGCAGCGCCTCGCGATACGCGTCGATCAGGCTGCCCGCGCGGTGTGCGGCGAGAGCCTCGCGACAATCCATGCCGACCTCGAGGCGCGGGCGCGTGCTTGCCGCGCCGATGTCGCGGAACAGGTTCGGACACAAATCGAGGCGCGGACGGCCGATGCTTCGCACAAGCGTTCGGTGCAGCTCGCTTCGCTCCGCTAAATTCGGAACCCTACAAGGCAGATCGTACCTGACCCGTGCCGCTGAGGGACGCTGGGCAGCCGGTCTGCCTCTTTGAATCTGCGCGGCATCTCACGCATCGCAATCTAGCTCCAGCGCGCCGAGGCAAATGCGCGCGCCTACACCTACGTCATTCGCACACCTGCGCCTGCAATCCGGCAGGCTTAATTTTCCACGCTTGGGAGACGCTCCTGGGCGTGCGCAGAAGGCAGAGGGCCCGATCTTCGGCGATCCGCTGACTTGCTCCGCCGTGTGGGCCGATCCCTTGTCATAGCTGAGTGACCAGAGCGGAAATCACATGCGGAAAACCGTTTTCAATCTGCTGCCGCCCATCATGATCGTCGCTGTCATACTATTCTGGGCATTTGGACCGGCCGTCCTCATCAAGAATTCATGGACGGTCGTGGGGGTATCGGCATTGATTACCGCATCAGTGCAAGGATTCGAATGGATCAATGAGCGGCACGCTGGTTGGCGGCTCAACAGGCGCGAGTTTTTCACCGACCTGTTCTATGTGGTGCTGAGTTCGACGGTGATCGCCTGGGCGACGACCAAGTTCGCCGATGATCCGCTGACCGCGGCCAAGCTTTCGCTGGGCATCACCACCCAGTGGGCGATGCATATGCCCTTCCTCGCACAGGTCGGGCTCGTGGTGTTCCTGATTGAGTTCGGGCAATATTGGATGCACCGGGCGATGCACAATTGGACACCGTTGTGGCTGACCCACGCGCCGCATCATCACATCACGCAGCTCAACGCGATGAAAGGCGCGGTCGGTAATCCGATCGAACTGTTCCTGATCAGCCTGAGCGTCGTCGCATTGTTCGATCTGCCACCCGCGGCGGTGTTCTGCGCCCTCAACATCCTGGGCGTCATCTCTACCTTTGCCCATGCGAATGTCCGGTCCGACCCGCCCAAATGGTATTCCTTCTTCTTCACAACGATCCGGCACCACAGCTTGCATCATTCGGTGGTGTATGAGGATACGCGCTGCAACTATGGCAATTCGCTGATCCTGCTGGACCGCGTCTTCGGCACCTACCGCGAGGGTGAATCGGCGATCGTCGGTCAGGACGATCGCAGGCGCTTGTCGATCTGGGAGCAGTTCACCTTCCCTGCCCGGCCGCTGATCGAAAAGGCCAAGGCGCGACAAGCAGCGCATGCTGAGGCCGCCTGACGAGATCGATGCGAGCGCGCCGATCTCCGCCTCCCCAGATGGCGCGCCATCCAAGCGGAGCGTGCCCCAACTGCGAAGCAGGACCGGACGAACCGCCCTAAGGCGTTTGACGTATCGGATTGAAGGGGGATCGAACGCACGCTCGCCATTCACCCCCATCAAGGCCGGAGCGGCATGCAAAAGCACCATATCTTCTTGTCCCAGAAGCTGATCGCGCCATTCGGCCCAAAGCATGGCGGCGCTGCCGCCAAGGCCGGCTGATCCGATGCTTTGGCTTCAGATTATGGCCGCCACCCTCGCCGTCGGCGCGCCGACTTCGTCCGTCCCGCTGCCTCGCGAGGAGCAGACGATAAATGTCCCGGGCTTTGCCGACTTCCTTGCCGTGGACGGAGACAGCGTCTGGGCGACAAACCGCGGCCGGGTCGAGCGTTGGTCGCGCCAGGGCAAGCTTGAGGAAATGATCATGAACCGACCCTGCGGCGCCATGGCCGTGGCATCGGGCTCACTGTGGATCGCCGATTGTCAGGACAGCACGCTCAACAGGATAGATCTGAAGACGGCGAAGCGGATCGTCGCCATCCCGACAGGCATTGCGAATCCCAAGGGCGAGCTGAACGTGGTGGCGGGTGCAGGCTCGATCTGGGTCGCCAGCGACGCAAAGGGCAAGATCGTTCGGGTCGATCCCAGCGACAATCGAATAACGGCTTCGATCCCGGTCGACGCTGGCACTTATTATCTCGCTTTTGGATTTGGTTCGCTCTGGGCGGTGAGCAGCGACAACCAGTCGCTCCAACAGATCGACCCCGCGAGCAACGCCGTGGTCAAACGGATAAGGCTGGGCAAACAGCCGGGCTTTCTCGCCGCCGGCGAGGGCGCCGTCTGGGTCCAGGAACAGGGTGACGGCACGCTAGCCCGCATCGATCCCCTCACGGGTGAAGTGTCCGGCCGCGTTAAAGTCGGGGCCGATTTGCTGTACGGCGACATCGATGCGGGTGGCGGCGCGGTCTGGCTCCGCACGACCGCGGACCAAACCTTCGCCATGATCGATCCCCGAACATTGGCGATTGTAGCGCGCCTCGGCCCGGCCGCCGGCAGCGGTGCGCTGCGGTTCGCGGGTACGGGTTTGTGGACGACTGCGCACGATGTGCACACGCTGTCGTGGTGGAGCCTGGCGCCCAAGCCGAAGGACTGAACAGGCGCAGACTTTCGCGCTGGCGGGCGGTCGATCGGTCGCGCCGGTCCTGGATCATGGTTGGCCGCCCGGCGAGTCGCCAGAGCCGCGCGCCTCCTCTCCTCCTGCCTCAGGCGGGGTCGCTTCAGTATTACGATCTGTGGATTTCGTGCCACGCCGGGCACAGAAAGGCATGGGCGGCCGGGGCGTCGGCATGCGCCCAAAGAGGGGCAAGATGGCCTGATCGCCCACGGTCCGTGGCGGTACGTCAAACGCCCCATGGCGGTAGAGGCCGTTTAACCAAAGCTTCACATTCAGCACGTGCCGAAAGACGCGCGGCTAATGGGAGCGGGAGCCACCTGGAGGGCGATGGTCAAGTTTCTACGGGGGCTACGGTGGCACGATCCTTTTCTCGCGCGGCGCTGCTCAGCGCGACTTTTCTCGCCGGGTTTTCCGCGATGCAGGCGGTAGCGCAAACGGCGACGACGTCTGATCAAGCCGCAGACGCGGCCGACAGCGGCAACAACGAAATCGTGGTCACCGGCAGCCGCCGACGCGTGACGTTGCAGAATGCGCCGATCAATATTTCCGCGGTCAGTTCGGATCAGATAGAGCGCGAGCATATCGATGACGTGCGCGATCTCGCCGCCTTTACGCCGGGCTTGACGATTTCGGATACGGGACCGGGATCGACGGGCATGATCGTCATGCGCGGCCTCAGCGCCTCCGACGTAAGCTCTGGTGGCACCAATTACGACGATGCGCTGGGCATCTACCTGGGCGAAGTCCCGCTTTATTACGACTTCAAGCTCCTCGACATCGCGCGCGTGGAAACGCTGCTCGGACCACAGGGCACGCTCTATGGCCTCGGCACGCTCGCGGGCGCGATCCGCTATATTCCCAACCGCCCCAATGTGACCGACGTCGAGGGCGAAAGCCATGGCCGCCTCTACGGCAAAAGCCATAGCGGTCAGGTCGGTTATCAAGCGGACGGCATGGTCAACATACCGATCGTCAGGGACCACATCGCGTTCCGCAGCGCCACCGGCTACTATAGGGATCCGGGCTTCATCGACTATCCGCTGCTGATCCAGACCCCCGGCGTCTCGCTACCCCAGCCGAGCGGCCCCGTCAGCGTATCCGATGCGGGTTATGCGGCGAACCTCAAAGAGCGCAAGGATCTCAATTTCGAGAAGACCTTCACGACGCGCAACCAGCTACTTCTGGAGACGAGCGATAATCTGAAGGCGATCTTCACCTATGCCTATCAGCAGACCAAGACGGATGGAAACCAGTCCAACAGTGCCGGAGTGCTCGGGACCGGGAAATATGAGAATGGCGGCCGCTATATCGAACCGGTGAATCGGCACGCGCACCTCGCCAGCCTGGAAATCGATGCGAATATTGCGGACATCGCGGACCTTGTTTCGACGACCGCCTATACCAACGTGAGAAATCGGTCGAAGAGCGACAACACCGACCTGCTGCTCGACCTTGATTATGATTATGAGCTGTTCCCGGCTTTCTCGAGCTGGAACGAAAACGATGATCGCCGCCGGCAGATAAATCAGGAGGTCCGCCTCGTCTCTCGCCACGGCGGGCCGATCAACTGGGTGCTGGGCGCCTTTTATAACAAGCAAAAGGATCACCGGGATTATGCCGAGCACACGCCCGGCCTGTCAGCCTTTTACGGCGTGCCGAACAACCCCGATGATCTAGAATATGTCAGCTATTCCAAGTCCAAGGTGACCGAGAAAGCGATCTTCGGCGAAGGCACGTTCAAGATCACCCCGGATTGGCAGGTCACCGGCGGCGCGCGCTATTTCAAATATACGTCGCAAATCCAGGGCGCCTTGGTGCTACCCCTGCTTGGCGACCCGCTCAGCGCCTATGATGGAACGCCCGCCGGCGGTCATGCCTCGCAGGATGGCTGGGTATGGAAGTTCAACACATCCTATAACTTTACTCCTGGGCTGATGGTCTATGCCACCTACAGTAAGGGGTATCGCATTGGCGGCCCCAACCGGGTCGCACCTTGCCCCGACCCGGTGCCGGTGGATCAGCAGAACGCCTGCGCTCTGCCGAACGAGATGCAGTACGGCCCGGATAAGACGAAGAATATCGAACTCGGGCTCCGCACGCAGTTGTTCGACCACAAATTGTCGTTCAACTTCGACGTCTTCCACATCAAGTGGGAGGGCATTCAGGTCGATTCCGCGACCTTCTATGGCGTGACCGGCATCACCGTGAATGGCGGCGCCGCTAAGTCGCAAGGCTTTGAAACCTCGTTCCAATTCAGACCCATTCCCAAGCTCTCAATTGAGGGCAGCTATTCCTACACCGATGCCAAACTAACGGAGGACGTGCCGGGGATCATCACCATCCGAAAAACTCCCGGCAACTATGATGCTCGGCCGAAATTCGCCCAGCTGAGCGCGCTGGATGGGGATCGCCTACCCGGCTCGGCGAAGAATTCCGGCAGCCTTGGCGTGACGTATACTACCCCGGTAATGGACGGCAGCCTGGTCGCGAACTGGACCGCATCATATCGCGGTAACGTCGTCTCCCGGCTGGGCTGGGATCGGGGCTATGGGGACAAGATCCCGAGCTATGTGACGAACCGCGCCTCAGTGTCGTACGAGACCAGCGCGTACAGCTTCAGCCTGTTCGCGACCAACATCTTCGACAAATATGCGGTCGTTTCGGTTGGCAATGATCGCTCGCGCATCGGCGTCAATGACGGCGTCGTCGTACGCTATTATGCGCAGACCGTGTTGACCCCGCGGACGTTCGGCATCGAAGGCCGGTTCAAGTTCTGATCGGATACAGGGCTCGAGGCGCTCTCCGGAAACGGAGGGCGCCTCGACCTTTTGGAGGTGGCGCCGCAACGCCACAGGGCCGCTCAATCAAGCTTGATGCCCTGCGCCTTCAACCACGCCAGCGCGGGCGCCAGCGCTTTCTCATGCGCGCGCCATTTCCCTACGGAATCGGCGTTGAGCGGCCGCCGCACCTGAGCTGCGCTCGGTGTTGCAACGGCCGCGATATTTTCGTGAAACGATAGGCAGGCTTCGTCCCACGCGAGGCCGCAATGGTCCAGCAGGCGCCGGGTTTGCCCTTCCTGGTCCGCGACCAGCGCCTCGTAGGACAGCTGCAGTACGCGCCCGGACCACAGGCTGTCCCACAATGCCATCAGCCGATCAAAGCGCGCATAATAATGCGCAATATCCATCAGATCGTACGAATAGGCATAATAAGCCGACTGGCTGGCGAACAGATTCTTATAGTTGCTCCAGATAGTATCCATCGGATTACGGCGCAGACATACGAGCCTGGCATTGGGTAACGCGCGCGCGATGTGGCCGACATAGAGGAAATTGGCGGGCAACTTGTCCGTGAACCGCGCCTTGCCTGGGGGCCGGTGATGACCAGCGCGCGCCAGATAGGCATCGCCAATCGCAGCGGGATCGACATCGCCGCTCGCGGCGATCGTGGCCGGATCAATCACGACGCGCGAGGGCGTGCCGGCAAGCTGCTTGACCGCCAGCGGCATCGCCTGAAGCTCCCCTGCCGACCCGACCTCATGGTGGGATGACAGGACGCGATCGACGAGAGTGGTTCCCGTGCGCGGCATGCCGACTATGAATATTGGTGCGGCATCAGCATTGCCGGCTCCGTTGGCAAGCGACCCGGCATCAATTCCGAACCGCGCCTCGATCGCGTCGAATATCGCCGCATCCTGCGCGAAATCGTAGCCGATCGCTTTTTTCTGCGCGGCATTAGCGGCGGATAGATGCCCAAAGGCTTTGCCGGCATCCCCGACATCTTCCAGCTCTTTCGCCAGAGCGTATTGGATGCGCAGCCTGTCTCCGGGCCTGCGCGCCTCCGCCAGCGCGGCCTCCAGCCGCGACACATGATTTTCGTGAACCGTCTGCCGAGACAGAATGGCGAGCGCATAATGCACGCGCGCATTGCCGGGGTCCCGCGCTAGGATCGTCTCATAATGCGCACGCGCGGCTTCGACTTGGCCGACGAAACCTTGGGCCGCTGCCAGATTGTAGCGATATTCCAGATTTCCGGGCTCGGCCGCGACCGCCGCAGCGAAAGGTATGATCGACGCCTCGTGATCGCCGAGGCGGGCCAACACGCACCCTATCGTATCGAGCGTCAATCCATCGCTTGGCGACAGCGCCATTGCCGCGCGCGCAGCATCCCCGGCAGGGCCATCGCGGCGCAACAGAATGCGCAGTTTGGCCAGTTGCGCCAGATGTTCGGCCTGCGGCCCCCGCTCCACTGCCGCTTCCACTAGCGGGATCGCCTTCGAAATCTGCCCCGCCTCAGCCGCCGCCATTCCGAGCAGAAAGAACCCAGCCGGGTGCTGCGGGCTGGCAACGGTCAGCGCCCTCGCCGCCGCGACCGCGCCAGGCAGGTCACCGCGCTTGAGCGCCGCCCTTGCCTGTTCTTCCAAGCTCACGCGGCCGCCGAGGGCAAAGGGCCGGTCGCATAACGCCGGATAACGAACGTGTGCATGGGTAAACTTTGTGCTCAGGAAAATGGCAACGCAAGGTCGCTCGATCAGTCCTGCGAAGAATCAGCCGCAGCTGCTCCTTCCGGCCCATGACCCTGGCATTGTCTAGCAATGCAATGCTTCGGCGCCAGTGGCCATACCTGCAATTACGCCTCAAACCCGACGGCTACAGACTTGAGTATTCGCCACCTCCATCGCCACCCGATTCAACGTGGCGGTCGGAAATCATCAGGAAAAACGAATGTCAGAAATCATCGTCACCAGCCGCACCGGAGAACAGACTGCCATCCAGGCCCAGGTTGGTCTGAGCGTCATGGAGGTCATTCGAGACGCCGGATATGACGACGCGTTCGCGCTCTGTGGGGGCGCCTGCTCCTGCGCCACATGCCATGTCTATTTCGATCCGGCCTTTGCGGATCGGATGCCGGCCATCAGCGAGGACGAAAGCGAGCTGTTAGATGGCTCGGGTCATCGCCAATCCAACTCTCGCTTGTCCTGTCAGATCCCGTTCGAGCCAGCACTGGACGGGCTCCGCGTCAGAATCGCGCCGGAGGCCTAAGTACCGCTTAAAGACGATCGCAAATAGAGCTTTTCCACTAGCGATACGGCGAGACCGAAACGCGGTCTCGCCAGCACCGCCGCCCGGGCGCGGGCAAGAAAGCCGGTCGAATAAATTATGAGACCTGCAGGCTCTTCTTGAAGAGCCGCTTGATCAGCCGATCCTCGAGAATGCGTCCGATGACATAAAGCGCGGCGAACATCCCTGCGAAAACATAAGCGGGCGTGGGCGAGGGTTTCTTGCCTCGCCTTCCGAGCTTCTCCTCGTCTCCCTTTTTGGGCTTCTCAGGCTCGGGCGCGCCAAGGAACTTGTCTATCGGATTCAGCGGCACCGGCGCCTTCTCCACGGCGGGTTTCTGCGATCCCTTCGCGGCCTTCCCCGACGTGCTCGCGGCCTCGGTCGGCGGCTTCTGCAACTTGCTCGTGAAGATCGTGAGCTGCGCGAACGCCAGAAACAGCAGCGGCGCCAGAAAGCAGAACAGCAACGCCCGGCTGATCAGATGATAGCGCAGCACGGGCCCGGCGCCGTCCTGTTCGATCCGCAAGACACCGCCATCGAAGATCGACATCTTGTCCTGCGCGGCCTGATCCTTCTTGCGGAAGGTCAACGTGGCGTCCGTCCGTTGAAAGCTGGTCCCGGTCTGACGAAACAGCGGGGTGAGCCTCTCAAAGGCTTCATCGCTCGATTGTTCGGGAGCGATCGCCAGCCTGCCCCTGACATGCCAGATCCAGTCGATGAAACGCAGGTTCACATTGTCTCCCTTGAAGAGATTGCCGACCCGGCTGTCGGTGTCGGAGCTCGCGTCCGGCTGCACCTTGGCGCCCGGGTCCGGCCATAATGTGCGGGTTGACGAAGGCGATGCGGGCGGAGCGGTTCCCATCACTCGGCCGGCACCGCGACTTGGCGTCCGAACCGTTCTTTCAGCGTCTTCCAGCCTTCGGTGAAGGGATAGGTCATCTGCTCCCGGATCGACATACGGCGACCGCCTTCCATGCCGAGCAGCTCAGCCTCCCCGTCCACGCAGGTGCCGAAAATGCGGTCGATGAAGATGTAGGACCCGGCATAGTTGCTCCGCGTCGCCTCGAAATCCTGCGAATGGTGCAGGCTATGATGCTCTGTGGTGTTGAACAGGAACCGCCACCATCTCGGCGAATTGAAGCGGACATTGATATGCTGGTAGACGCCGATCGCCATGCCGAAGGCGCCGGCGATCAGGAAAGCGCGCGGAACGAAGTCGAAAAGGCCGCCGATGCCCAGCCCGATCAGAAACAACTCCACCGGATTGCCCACCGCACCTTTATTGATGTTCAGCTGCGTGATGTAGTGGTGCACCGAATGGGGCAGCCACAGCGGGTACCAGTTATGCATCCCGCGATGCATCCAATATTGCCCGAAATCGAAGATGAAGGAGATCAGGAAAGCCTGGACGAGCAGCGGCAGGCCGGTAAACCACGTGAACTTTTCCGCGTGGAAATTATGCTGGATGGCTTCGATTACGGCATCGCTGCCGATGTAGCTATCGACCATGCGGAGTATCGTGTAGCCGAGCCCGACATAGAACAGGTCGGTGACCAGTTCCTTCCAGGTCAGCTGCCAGCTCGCGTAGCGCGGGTTCACCCATTCGAGCCCCAGCAGCAGCACCTTGAAGGCGATGCCGATGCCGATCGCGGTCGATGTCTTCGCGATTGAGTTGGGTGCGTAATACCAGAAAGCGAGCAGGGCGAACAACATCGTAGGCTGGAACCAGGTGAAGACGAACTGTTTCACCGGCCCGCCTTCCACCCGGGGGATATTCTCCCACCCCACGGTTACAGGCGCCTGTGCCCCAATCACCCTCTTACCGACGCGAACTCCGTCCATAGTTGGTCCCACTCTGCCGACTCTGACCAAAAGTTACCGGAGGCCCCACGGCAGTGTGATACGTCATCAGACGTATATCCTCGCGCAGACCAGTAGATCGACGTTCCCGCGACACAGTCACAGATGCATCGCGGCTGCATGTGGTCGGTAGAATTTGGAAATCCGAAGCTCGCCTCCAGATGGCAGGGCAGGATGATCCGCACTCTCTGCTCCGCGCTTCGCCTACAGTAAATTTACGGGTAGCCGCGTTTTCCGGGATTTAACGCCCTTGGAGTAGCCCCGCTCGTCCAGTAATGGGTGGGGTCTTAAATTGCGTTCTTCGCGTTCCGGGCTGCTTTCGGCAGCCATCTGCATGCTATTTGCGACGCCCGCGGTAAGCGCGGGGGATGCCGAGCCGGCCTGGTCTCTGTCACTTGCCTATAAGGCGGACATAGCAGGCGTCGCGCGCGGCGGCATCCAGCGTGGAGTGCGCGCGCTCGACAACCTGGACGTCACGCTCGAAGCCGACCTGGAACAGCTCGCAGGCTGGCACGGCGCGCATTTGTATGTGGATGGCCTCAATAATCTCGGGGGACGGCCGAACGACCTCGCCGGCACGCTGCAGGGCGTAAACAATATCGAAGTCGCTGACACCCACGCCAAGCTTTATCAGGCGTGGATCGAGCAACAGGCGGGCGACCATGTTTCCATTCTGGCTGGCCTCTATGACCTGAATAGCGAATTCTATCACAACGAATCCGCAGGCCTTTTGATCGCTCCGCCATTTGGAATCGGGTCTGAGCTTTCCGCAACTGGCCCCAACGGGCCTTCCATATTCCCCTCGACCGCGCTGTCCGCGCGCGTCCGCGTGAACACGAAGCGCGGCTATGCGCAGGTAGCGGTAATCAACGCCCATGCGGGTACCGTCGGCGACGTCGGGGGCGTCGATCTGAGCGCCAAAGAGGGCGCATTGCTGATCGGCGAAGTTGGCTGGACCGGCAGCGGCAAGATTGCGCTGGGTGCCTGGCGTTATACGAAACAGCAGCCTCGCATCGTGGCTCCGGGCCTCACGGCGGCGCCTCCGCCGCACCGCGCGCAAGGGGCCTATCTGCTTCTGGAGCATGATCTCGTCGGATCGGAAGACAAGCCGCGCTTCGTCCACGGTTTCGTGCGGGTCGGTGTCTCCGACGGCAAAACCACTCCTTTTTCCGGAGGTTGGCAGGCCGGCATCCTGGTGGATCGCCCTATCGCCGCGCGGCCGGAAAGTGCCTTCTCGATCGGTTTCGCCGATGGAGCCCTGTCCTCCAATTATCGGATGCCGGTGGCGAACGCCGGGAGCCTGCCTCCGCACGAGCGAATGGTGGAGCTGACCTATTCAGATCGCTTGATGGAGCACGTCTCGCTTCAGCCGGACCTGCAATATTTTTTCCGTCCTGCGGGAGACAGCGGGCTGCGCAATGTTCTCGTCCTTGGCCTGCGGCTGCAGGTCGATTTGAAAATCCATTGAGATACTGCGGAGAAACGATGTGACCGTTTCGATCAACAAGGCCACGATTGGTGTAACGGCCCTCATCCTCGCGGCGTCGCTGGGGACCGGCGGCGGTGCATTGTGGAGCAGCCGCAACCAGGCTGCTGCCGTGCAGAACATGCAGGCGGCGGGCGAATTGCTACGGGGGCACATGACCGCGGACATGGCGCACGACGCCATTCACGCCGACGTGCTCGGCATGGTTTCGGGTGCCAGCGGCGAGGATATGGCGGCGGCTCGGCAGGAGCTCACCGATCATGTCGCCCAATTGCGAAAGTATCTTGCAGCCGACAAGGCTTATAACGGCTCCAAAGAAGTCAACGCCGCCGCCTCCGCTATCGACGCGGACGTGGACGCTTACGTCGCCTCGGCGGTGAAGATCCGCGATCTCGCGGTCACTGACCGCGCCGCCGCTTCGGCAGCGATGCCGAGCTTCCTTCAGGGCTTCCGGAAGCTCGAAGACGGCATGGAAAAGGTGTCCGACGCCATCTCGGCTCATGCAGAGGATGTGAAGTTGCAGGCGGCGAAGAGCTCTTCGATCGCCAGCTGGGTCATTCTGGTGGGAACTTTAGCCTCCACGCTCACGATCGGCGCTGTCGCGCTGCTCACCCGCCGCTGGTTGGTGAAGCCGTTGATCGACCTGGTCAGCGTCGTACGGCGCATGGCGGCCGGCGATCTGAAAGCAGAAATCGACTGTGCCAAGCGGGAAGACGAGCTGGGCAAGCTGGCGCAGGCAACGCTTCAGTTCCGCGACCAGCTGGCAACCGCCGAAGAGGCGAAGCAGCAGCAGACGGAGCTGATCGTGGGCAGTGTCGGCCGTGGGCTGGAAGCGCTCGCCGCAGGCGATCTGTCCGTCCGGATCAAGGCCGAACTCACCGGCCCGTTCGCCAAGCTCAAGGATGATTTCAACGCCGCCATGACCTCTGTCGAACAGACAATCGCCGGGGTCACGGAATCCAGCACCAACATTCGCACCGGTTCACGGGAAATTGCCCAGGCTGCCGACGACCTTTCCCGCCGTACGGAGCAACAAGCGGCTAGCCTGGAGGAAACCGCGGCCGCGATGGATCAGATCACAACCACCGTTCGCAACGCCGCGGCAGGCGCCGCCAAGGCCAGCGCCACCGCGCGGGACATGCGCAGCGATGCGGAGAAAAGCGGCGCGGTCGTTCAGCAGACCATCGAAGCCATGGCCGGCATCGAACGCTCAAGCCAGGAAATCTCGGAAATCGTCGCACTAATCGACGGCATCGCTTTTCAGACAAACCTGCTCGCCCTCAATGCGGGCGTCGAGGCGGCGCGCGCGGGCGATGCCGGCAAGGGGTTCGCAGTCGTCGCGTCGGAAGTACGCGCATTGGCGCAACGATCGGCCGATGCCGCCAGCGATGTGAAGACACGCGTCCTTTCAAGCGTCGACCAAATCGGCACGGGCGTCAGCCTTGTTAATGAAACCGGCCGCTCGCTCGAACGCATCATTGGCCGAATGAAGGAAATCAGCGAACTCGTGACCGAGATTGCGGATTCCTCGGAACAGCAGGCGGAAGGGCTTCATCAGATCAACACCACCGTCGCCGACATGGACGGGGTTACGCAGCAAAATGCCGCGATGGTCGAGCAAACCACCGCTGCCGCCCGGTCGCTCGCCGCCGAAACCGACAAGCTGCAGAGCCAGGTCGCCGCGTTCAACGTGAGCGGTGGGCATAGTCGCAAGGCGTCCGCGCCGCCGGTCGCGATGCGCGCGCCCGCCGCGCGACGCCCGGCAACGCGGGGCAATTTGGCGCTGGCCGTCTCCGAGGACGACGACTGGTCCTCTTTTTGATCGGCCGGTGAGAAATGGCGGTCCGTCGCTCTCCATCATCTGAGTGCGACCGACCGGCTGGTCTCCGGCTAGATGCGGTCCTTCAGCGCCTTCAGCGCGGCGAAAGGGCCTGCATCCTCTTCACCAATCACGCCGGCCTCGCGCAGCCGCTCGTCGGCTCCGGGAGCGCGCGGAAACGGATCCAGGGCAAGCGCCAGCGTCTGGGCTGCCGCTTCGCCAAGATCGATCGCGCTCCTTTCATATTCGATCTCGTCGAGATCCCCCTCCTCCAGTTCGACCTCGTCGGCATTTTGATCCGCTTGATCCGCGCGCGCGGGCACGAAACGCAACGCGAAACCCTCCCTCACCGTCGCGGGCACGGGATCGCCGCTGGCGACGCAGGCTTGCATCACCTCCGCGGCAAGGCTGCCGGTCGCCAGCACGATATCCCCTTCGCGGGTCAGATCGGCTTTGGCCGACAGGCTGTCGACCGAGATCAGTCCAAAGCGCTTCGCCAGCGCGGCCCGCTCAGCCTCGTCGGCCTCGATCGCCACGTTGCGCGGCGCAGTGCCCAGCTCGTCCAGGCGGAATGGGCGAGAAAATTCGGGCGTCATGCCGGCCATGCCCCTTCAATCAAATCCTCTGCGGGGACGGCAGCCAGGCGCGCGTGTAGGCCGATCAGCCCATCTCGAACGCTGGCGAGTGCGGCTGCGCTCGGCGTCTCCCCACGATAGATGTTGCGTTCAATCACCTGATCGAGATCACCCCCCGCAAACGCCTCGCGCAGCGCGCCAAGCCGGCCGCCGAGAGCGCCCATCATCTTGCCGACATGCTTGCCGACCACGATGTCCCCCACGCCGCGTTCGCGCAATTGCCCGTCCATATCCTCAACGAACAGCTCGGTTAGATGGGCAGAAGGCGCGCGGCCCACCTCTCCTTCGCTCTCCAGGCGGAGCAGGACCAGACTCATCACCGCCGCGACCATATCGAACCGCCCATCCAACGTATCGGGCACGCGCCCGTCGCGGTACCAGGTCGGGCGCCGTGCCTCCTGCACCACTCCCTGATACAATGGCGCGAGCGCGTCGCGCTCTCCGCGTCCGAACCAGCGCCGCCAAATTCCTACCATTCATCGTCTCCGTGCGCCCCGACTTGCGGAGCCGCCAAGCGGCGCATATTGAGGCCGGCGCGCGCGGTTGCAATCCCGACGCGCCTGGCCGGGACCGGCTCAGCCTGGGTTAAGCCTCGGGCGGCCAGCCTCCAGTTTCGCGTCGGGAAAGGGTGACTACATGGCAGCATCGATCAAGCGCGGGGCGATCGCGACGCTCGGACTCGTCGCGTTGGCGGGCTGTGCGCAGGTGCGTGACCATAAAGGCTACATCGTCGATTCTACGCTGATCAACACCGTCCAGCCGGGTGTCGACAACAAGGATTCGGTTACCAAGACGCTCGGTCGCCCGACCTTCGACAGCCAGTGGGATGGCGGCAACACCTGGTATTATCTGGCCCGTGACACACGCCAGCTAGCGTTCGCCACGCCCAAGCCGGTTTCGCAGACGTTGCTCACCGTCCGCTTCGCATCGAGTGGTGATGTGGCGTCAGTGCAGCGCACGGGCGTGGAGACGGTGCGCGACGTCAAACTCTATGGGCGCAAGACGCCGGTGCTGGGCGCGCATCGCACCTTCTTCTCCGAACTGTTCGGCAATATCGCCCCAGGCAGCAGCGATCGGGCAAGCACCGCGGACAATCCGGGCGGCTGACGTCGGATCATTCGATCGAAGGTTCGTCAATCTCCTCGCAGAGGACGAAAGACGGCTTCAAGCCAATGGTACACCTTCGCTGCACGGCTGCTTTGCGCCCAATCTCGACCATCGAGACGCCTGGCTGACGAACCTGAAAACGGTCGTTCGTTCAAATTCTCGACGAGCGTCCGCTTCCAACCCACCAGCGGCGCTCTTTCATTCCTGACGGATGCCAAGCGTTCGAGAGGTTCGGGCTTTCAGCCGCTACATCGGTCAGCGTGGCGCATTGACGATGCGACTGTTCTGGATGCGGTTCGCGCAGCCGCGCACCTTGGCGACGAGTAGCTCAAGATCGAGCGGCTTGGTAATGTAATCATCCACCCCGCTCTCGAGACCCATGATCATATTCTGGCGGTCCGCCATCGCGGTCAGCATGATGAAGGGTATGTTCGAGAATTCGGGATGGTTGATCTGGATCTCGGCCATCAATTCATGGCCGTTCATCACCGGCATAGACACGTCGCAGATGACGATGTCAGGCCACTCGGAAATGATCTTCCGAAGCCCTTCCTCCCCATTTTCCGCCTCTATGACGCTCAGGCCGGCTTCGCTCAGCTCCTCAACCAGCAGCTGCCGGATGTCGGCTTCGTCGTCTATGCAGAGAACCTTGATCATGTCCTTTGCCCTTCAGTTCACAGCAACGGAGTTATCGTCGACCGGAAGGATGACGTACATGGTCGTGCCCTTTCCGATCGCACTGGAAACCTCGATCGATCCGCCGTGCAGCTTCACGATCTCGCGCGCGATGTTGAGCCCGATGCCGGTGCCCGCGATCCCCCTGGCGCTCCGCGCGCGGAAATAGGGGTCGAATATGCGGGGAACGTCTTCGGCATCGATGCCGATCCCTTGATCGATAATGCGGATGGCCGCCCTGCCCTCGCTTAAGTCGGCAAGGATCCCAATTTCACCGCCTTGCGGCATATATTTGACCGCGTTTGACAGCAGATTGGTGAAGACCCCTTCCATCGCTTCGCGGTCGAGCCGCATCATGTCCGGGAGCCGCGCGACGTCTACATGGATGTGGTGGGCGGGGCTGATCTCGCGCGCCCTGGCGGCGCAATCCTCGATCAGGTCGCGGATCGGGCAGGGAGCCGTCGTGATCGACAGCGTTCCCGTCTCGAGCCGGCCCGCCGCAAGAATGCTCTCCATCACGCCGACCATGCGCGCCACGGCTTCCCTGATCTTGGCTGCCTTGTCGGTCAGATAGTCCGGTGTCGCGCTTGTGGTGCGCGTCAGGCGCTGCGCCGCCGCGTCAATGACGGTCAACGGCGTGCGGAATTCGTGCGAGGTCATGACGACAAAACGTCGTTGCAGCGCATTCACCTCACGCTCGTGTTCGAGCAGCCGGTTGAGCTCGATATTCTTCTGGTTGAGCTCCGCGGTGCGCTCGGTGACGAGCTTTTCGAGCTCGTTGCGATGCAGCCGCAGGCTCTGCTCATGCTCGACGAAGGCCTCGAGCGCGAGCCGCCGGTCATGGATGTCTTCCAGCAGCCCGTACCAGCGCTCGATCGCCCCACCCTCGGAGACTTTCGGCTGCGCGCGGCTGCGGTGCCAGCGATAGTCGCCCGTCCGGGCGCGGATGCGGAATTCGATGTCGAGCGGCGTGCCGGTTTCGACCGACTCCGCCCAGTTTTCGCGCACCCACCACAGATCATCGGGATGGACTGATTCCTCCCAGCCGGTCCCGTTCGCCTCCGGCAGCGGCCGCCCGGACAATTGTGCCCAGCCCGGACCGACCTCGACGACCTGTCCCGACGCGTCCGCGACCCATGGCGTTTGCGGATGCAGCTGGATCAGTGAGCGAAGATGCTCCTCGCGCTCGCGCAGCACGCGCTCCGCGGTCCTCAAGTCGGTGACGTCGGTCATCTCCGTGATCACGATCGGCTCGGCATCATCGTGCGGCATCGCCGCGCGTCTTTTGTGCGTGACGATCGTGATGGGCTTGCCGCCGGGGCCGGCGCAAATCTGCTCGAACAGCTGCTCCTCGCCCGAGTGAAGAACCTGGATGTCGGCCGCGCGAATCCGATCGGCCTGCCCGCGCGGCAGGGCATCATAATCGGTCGTGCCGAGCAGCTCGGTGAGACCCCTGCCGAGCAGCCGCTGTGCCTGTTCGTTCGCGTAGATATAGCGGAAGGCCGCATCTTTCACCGTGGTCGGGTGACGCGCGCATCGAAACAGATTGTCGAGCAGTTGCCAGGCCGCCTCCTCCGTCGCCGGCTTGCGGAGTGCCGCAATGGCCCGACCGGCAGGTGCGGGCCTGGCGCGCGGACGGACAGCCGCAGCGCTCGGGCAATGTGTACGCAAAACCATCCGCCGCCTTTGACAGGGAAGGTCTAACATTTGGTTGCGGATGCACCGTTCCGGACCAACCGCTGATGGGCGGTGGCACGGCATGGATCGGACCTTCAGCCATTTCCGGGACAAGCGATTCCGGGACCAGCTATCTGGCCGGTGATGCGCGTCGACGGATCTCTTGCAACCAGGGTTCGGACACCAGCTTAGCGCAGCGGTAATTAAAGAGCGCAGCCATACCAATCGCCCAGGAGGCGACCATTGCCGGAGGTGAATAGATTTCTGCCAATCCGGTTTATCGGGTAAGAGGCCGATAGTTGATTTAACTCACGCATCAGCGAGGGACGGATGCCCCTCAATCCACGATGTTCCGAAATGCTGGTCGCTTGCCCGCTTGCCGATCGATGGTCGAGCCGGTCCATGATGTCATCGCCGGCAAGTTCGGCGCGGCCGCCATTTACCGCGACAAGACGACGTTCGAGAAGACGCGCCTGCGTGTCCGTACGCCGACCACGCCCCAACAGACTATATCTCAGCGATCTTGGGGCGACGCCTCGGCCCCTGAGTAGTAGTTCTGAGATTAGCACAGATTGCGCCAATATGGCCCCAATCGCGGCAGGCCCAATTTGGCCATCGTCACCGAACCTTTCTAAGAACCGATACGCTGCCAAGGAGAAATCTCGTGAAAGTCTACGAGGCGATCGTCAAAGGGCTTGAGAGTATCGGCGTCGAGACCGCCTATGGCGGCAATGGCGAGAACATCGCGAGCCTTACGGTTGCGCTCAAACATTCGCGGATCCGCGCTATCGCAACCCGCCACGAGCAGGCCGCCGCGTATATGGCGTGCGGTCACGCGATGTTCACGCAGAAGCTGGGCGTCTGTTACGCCACCGTCGGGCCGGGTGCCTTCAATCTTTTGACCGGGCTGGGTGTGGCGATGTCGGATTCGTATCCGGTGTTGGCGATTACCGGGTACGTCCGGCTCGACTGGCAGGGGCGCGGGGCGGTCAACGATACGTCAGGGCTCAACGGCACCCCCGACAGCAAGGCAATCTTTGCCGCGACGACCAAGAAGTCGTTCATCATCGAGAATATCGAGGACACGTGCGACATTCTCGAGCAAGCCGTCAACATCGCGTTCGAGGGGCGGCCCGGTCCGGTCCATATCCACGTGCCGCAGAATTTGACGGACCGGGGCGTGGCGATGACGAACTATCGCGATATCAAGCTGAACGTCGCGCCGGTCGCGCCCAACCCGGCGCAGGTCGAGGTGATCGCGCAGCTCCTGGCCGACGCGCTGGACGGCCACCGCCGGGCGATCATTCTCGCAGGGTACGGCGCGGTGCGCAGCGGGGCGCAGGAGGCGATGCGGCGCTTTGTCGAGCGCTTCCAAATACCGCTAGTAACGACGTTGGACGGCAAGGGGATCATTGCCGAGACGCATCCCCTGTGCGCCGGCGTGTTCCACGAAAGCGGCCATAGCAGCGCCTGGAAAGCGTTTCGCGAGGCCGATATCGTCATCGCTATCGGCAATTCGCTGAGCCAGCATGCCACCTTCGGGCTGCGCGAGGATCTGTTCGACGGCAAGACGCTGATCCAGATCAACATCGGCGCGAGCGAGATCGGCAAATTCTATCCCGTCCAGCACGGGCTTGTGTCCGACGCGCGATTGGCGATCGAGGCGATCGCGCAAGCGCTCGAGGCGAAGGTCGGCACGGTGGCGCCGGTCAAGATCGACGCCAGGGATTACGAGCATCACAAATTGCTGCCGCGGCTCGGCTCGATCCATCCGGGCAAGCTCGCGCAAGTGATCGGGCGGCATTTGCCCGAGGATGCGGTGCTGCTCGCCGATGCGGGCACACACCTGGCCTGGATGGGCTATTATGTCGATCTCGAAGCCGGGCAGAATTTCCGCAAATGCGGGCAGTTCGGGCCGATGGCGTGCCACACCAACGCCTCGATCGGGGTCAAGCTCGCGCAGCCTGAGCGCACCGTCGTGGTTGGTTGCGGCGACGGCTGTTACTCGATGGCCGGGTTCGAACTGATGACCGCGATGCAGAACAATGTGCCCGTCATCTGGGTGATCTTCAACGACGACGAGTACAAATTGGTCAAAGTCTACCAATTGGCCGAATATCAGGAGTCGGCGCTGGTCGATTTTCAAAACCCGGATTTTGCCGCTTATGCGCGAGCATGTGGCGCCGACGGTTACTCGGTCAATTCGATTGACGAATTCGAGGACGTGTTCGTCAAGGCGCTATCGTCGGGGCGGCCGACCGTTATCGACGCCAAGATCAGTCGCTGGGCGCTACCGCATTACAGCACATCGCCCGCGGGCATCCTGGCCGGCGTCTACGAGCAGATCGAGGATCGGCTACGGTAAAGGCGAACCGATGTCGCATTCTTTTGGCATGGTGTCGTTCCAATGTGGCAAACTTGCCGAACGAAGGTCCGCTTCAGCGGTTTGCGCGGCCGGAAGTGGCCAGTCAGGTAAAAATCTTCACGCCCCCTTAGCGCCCATGTGTGGACGTTCGAGCGCCCCAGCTCGATCCCAAAAGCAGACCTTCGTTCAGTTCGTGAGGTGATACCTCATTCCCACCGAGATTCCGATGAGGGCCTCAAGCTCTCGGGCGCGCACGTCCATTCGGCCAAGCCCGCGGTCCACGGCCTGCTCAACCCGGCAATGAGCGAGTTCGGCGATCTCCCGAACATCTTTGCGGCTGCAGACGGCACCGCATGCCGAGATATTGACTCCGGTCGTGTCAATGACAGAAGCAGGCGAGCGCCCCTCACTCGCCAATGCCGACGGCTCAGCGCTGGTCATCCATGCTGGCGCAGACGACTATCGCTCACAGCCGATCGGTGGTGCAGGCGCGCGCATCGCCTGCGCCCCGATCCGATAAGGAGCATATGGCCGAAGAATACGGCGTGACGACCCCCGCCTCATCTCTCGGTTGTACTAATCATAAGCTTAAGCGTGCGGCCGCCAGTTCATGAGGTCCCGGAGTCTGACGCGCACGGCTGATTGAAGGATTTTGTTCTGCACCGCGACGCCGTCCCCTGACGCCTGCAGCGGCACCGCTGGAAAAGGTCGCGGCATCCGTCCCCATTGCTCGCCGGTGAATGCCAGCAGAGCAGGAAGCGCAGAAACCGCATTGTCGCGTTTCCGATGGCGAAAAGCATCGAAATGAAAACCGGCAGCTTCCGATAAAGGGGGAGAACGCGTTCAAATGGCTGCTATCCGGCGGCAGCGCACGTTCGTGAGCGTCGCTGACCAGTCTCCGCTGTTTAGGTCGAGAGCCCACGAAGCGACAGTCTGCTTGCAGCCCAAATGCAGCCCCGAGGCGGTCCATGAACTACCGTCTACCTTCCGGAAGCGGCAAGCGCTGGCTCAACGCCTATTTAGTCTTCCACCCGACATTGTGTCCGCTGGACCTGGAGCGATTCACACGACCAAGCTTCACACGAGCGCCGAACGATACAGTTCGACAAGCGCGGTCCAAGCCCGCTCTGCCTGGGCCTGATCGTACGCCTGACCGCCTGGCACGCACCAACCGTGGTTCGCTGGATACACCTCCACGGTCGCGGATCGCTTTACCGCCGCGAATGCAGCTCTCAGCGCCTCCTTGGTCGACGGCTTTTGGGCGTCGTCGTTTTGCGCTTGGGCTACCAGGTATGTAGCTCGCGTTTCGGGGATCAGCAGGTGCGGGCTATTGGGCTTGTCCGCTACGAGACCATTCCCGCCATGAAAGCTGCCCACTGCTGCTATACGGGCAGGAACAGCCGCGGCTGTCCTGAAGCTGAGCTCGCCTCCCATGCAATAGCCCTGAACTCCCGCCATGCGCGTCTTGTCGGTCTGCGGCTGCGCGTCGAGGAAGGCGATGTAGGCCTGCGCATCGCGCGCGGCGCCCTCGTCCGTAATCGCTCCTCGATAGCCGAACAGCTGCGACCGCTGCGCCGGATCACTGAAGTCGAACGATCCTTCAATCACCGGCGCGTGCTTCGACCTGTAAAACGGATTTGGAACGAGAACGACATAGCCTTCCCCGGCAAGCCTGCGCCCCATTTCGCGGAAGGCCGAGCGCAATCCCATGATGTCTGGCCAGATCAGCACGCCCGGCCAACGGCCCTTGGCTGTCGGATGAAATAAGACGGCGTCGCAGCTCCCATCGGAGGTCTTCACGACAACATCGCGTTCGAGCACGGCATCGGGCACCATTCCAGCCGCGGCGCTGGCCGTTCCCGCTGTCGCCGCGACCAAGAGCCCGAAAGCGCGTCGGGATAACCGTGCATCCTCGACTAGGCCCTGGTGGATGAACTCATCGCACATTTGCCGTCCCCTCTCTGTTCCCAATCGGTAGCGAGCTTATTTCCGCATCTTGAGCATGAAGCGGTCCGATGCGAAGTGACCCGCCTCGCTATTGGCGGCAGCACGATCGTCGCGAGGATTGCGCAGCAGGTTAGACTCTCCGGCAAGCTTGAACCCGGCGGTGGCTAGCTCCCGCTTCGCGATGTCCTCATCCATGCGGTGCACCTTGGAGGTTGCCTCCAGCCCGGCTCCGGGAGCGGCGCTGTGGTCCTCCACGTAGAATGTGCCGCCGGGCTTCAGGTTGTGGAAAACAGCCTTGTTAATACCAGCAATGTCCGCGGTCGGGCCGTTATGGAAGTCGTGATAATTTTCGGTGGTCCAGAACAGGTCCGCTTTCTCGGGCAATTGCATGCCAGCGAGCGTGCTCACTTGAACGATCGACACGTTCGGGTACGCGGCAACGATGTTCTTGAGCGCGTCGAGACCGTTCGGGCGTGCAGCTTGAGCTGCAGTAACGATCGCGAACACCTTGCCCTTTGGTCCGACCGCTTTGGCGAGCACCCGCGTGTAATAGCCTCTGCCGGAGCCGAGCTCGGCGATGACCATGCCAGGACGAACACCTGCAAAGGCGAGCGTCTCAGCCGGCCTTCGATTTGCATCGTTGGCCTTGTCCGCTTCGGGCCGGCCGGCATCGGCAACGGCGGCGCTGAGAGCGTGTGGGACTTGATCAACCGCGTTCGCGACTCCCGACACCAGCAGCACCGACAGCATTGCGGGAACAAGGGCAGGGCGCATGTTTCTCTCCAAATCTTCTCTCAAGAGATAACAGGCCAGGGCCACCTGCGCGAGCGGCGAAGCGCGGAGTGCCACGCTCAGGGACGCTGGAGCTGCAATCGAGCTACATGACTGAGCGGCGGCTTCCAAAAAAGTGCCGAGGCCCTGGGAGCGCCGGTCATGGGTCTAATGGAGAGTCTTAGCCGGCTGAACGGAGGTCCGCTTCGTACTTTGCTCCCCAAGAGCTGCCGGACCGGTACCTGGCAAATACTGGCCGTTCCCAAACCTCTGAAATGAACTGCGCCACGGGATCGGCAAAGATGCCCCGCCTCCCGCTCGACAAGCCATCTACCGCGCGATGCCCGCACCGGCGAGCACCGCCAGCGTCAGCAACTCTGACGCGGTCGCCGACATGGTTGCGATCTGCACGGGCTTTTCCATGCCGACCAGCATCGGGCCGATCACCGCATCGCCGTCCACCTCGCGCAGCAATTTGGCGGAAATGTTGGCCGACTGAAGGCCCGGCATGATCAATACGTTGGCCGGCCCGGTCAGACGGCTGAACGGATATTTCTGCCGCATGTTGGGGTTCAGTGCGACGTCGGGCGCCATCTCACCTTCGAACTCGAAGCCGGGATCCTTATTCTCCATCAGCGCCACGGCCTCGCGGACGTTGTCGATCCACTCTCCCGGCGGATTGCCGAACGTCGAATAGGACAGGAAGGCAACGCGCGGTTCATGGCCCATGCGCCGCGCCACCTCGGCGGTGTGTTGTGCGATCGCGACCAGTTCCTTCGGTTCCGGGCGCTCGGTCACCATCGTATCCGCCATGAAGACGGTGTGCTTCTTGCCGACGATGACATGGATACCGCATGGGCGGCGGCCCTCGATCGGATCGATTACGCGCCGGATCTGCCGCAGCGTCTTGCCATAGGTCCGGGTAACGCCGGTGATCATCGCATCGGCATGGCCGAGCGCAAGCAGCAGCGCGCCGAAGATGTTGCGGTCCTGATTGACCAGCCCTTCGACCTCGCGCCGCAAGTAGCCACGGCGCTGGAGCCTCTCATAGAGATAGTCGACCATCTGCGGCACGAGCGGCGAGTGGCGGCTGTTGTGCAGCTCGAACTCTTCGGGATTTGTCACACCCAGCGCGCGCAATTTGTCGGGTACCTCATCGCGGCCGACCAGCACGGGCGTGCCATAGCCGCCGTCCCGGAATGCAATCGCGGCGCGCAGCACCACTTCCTCTTCGGCTTCCGCGAAAATGACCCGCTTGGGATTGGCGCGCGCGTTGGCATGCGCAAGCGACAGAACCGATGTCGCGGGGCTAAGGCGCGCACGCAGCTGTTCGCGATACGCATCCAGATCCTCGATCTGATGGCGCGCCACGCCGGTACGCATCGCCGCCTCCGCAACCGCTGCGGGCACGATTTCCATCAGCCGCGGATCGAACGGCGCAGGGATGATGTAGTCGGGGCCAAAGCGCGGGGCGTGGCCGCCATAAGCCGCCGCCACCTCCTCCGGCACCTGCTGGCGTGCAAGGCTGGCGAGTGCCTCGGCCGCGGCGATCTTCATCTCGTCGTTGATCGCGGTCGCGCGCACATCGAGCGCACCGCGGAAGATGAAAGGGAAACCCAGCACATTGTTGACCTGGTTCGGATAGTCCGATCGGCCGGTCGCGACGATCACGTCCGGCCGAGCCGCCTTGGCCTGGGGAGGCGTGATTTCAGGATCGGGATTGGCCATGGCGAAGATGATCGGATTCTTGGCCATCGTCTTGACCATCTCCGCCGGGAGCGCATTCGCTGCCGACAGGCCGAGGAAGACGTCCGCGCCGACCATCGCCTCGGCCAGCGTGCGCTTGTCGGTCTTCACCGCGTGCGCCGACTTCCATTGGTCCATGCTGTCGGTACGGCCCTGATAGATCACGCCCGAGCGGTCGCACATGATCACCTTGTCCGCGGACACGCCCATCGCCTTGATCAGCTCAGTGCAGGCGATCGCCGCCGCACCTGCGCCGTTGACGACAACATTGATGTCCTTGAGCTCGCGGCCGGTCAGGTAGCAGGCGTTGATCAGGCCGGCGGCGGTGATGATCGCGGTACCATGCTGGTCGTCGTGCATGACCGGGATGTTCATGCGCTCGCGCAGCGTCTGCTCGATCACGAAACATTCGGGCGCCTTGATGTCCTCCAGGTTGATCCCGCCGAAGCTGGGTTCGAGCAGGGCGACCGCATTACAGAAGGCGTCGACGTCCTCGGTCGCGAGCTCAAGGTCGATCGAATCGACGTCGGCAAAGCGCTTGAACAGCACCGCCTTGCCTTCCATCACCGGCTTGGAAGCGAGCGCACCAAGGTTGCCGAGGCCCAGGATAGCGGTACCATTGGAGATCACCGCGACCAGATTGCCCTTGGCGGTATAGTCATAGGCGCAGTCCGGATTTTCCGCGATCGCCCGCACGGGCACCGCCACACCGGGCGAATAAGCCAGGCTGAGGTCGCGCTGCGTCGCCATCGGCTTCGATGCGACGATCTCTATTTTCCCAGGACGCCCCGACGCGTGGAAATCTAGCGCTTCGCGCTCGGAAAACTGAACGTTGCTGCCTTCGGACACTTACCCGCTCCAAATCCTATAGGCTCCCCCTATCTCCCGTTTGCCCCCACGTCACCCCATTGCGGACGCGGGCCTCGACAGGCTAGGCGCGACGGCTCAGCAGAATCACGGGGACCGATAATGGCGGACACGATCGCAGCGGATCAGCTGCGCCTCTTCATCGAGCGTATCGAACGGCTGGAGGAAGAGAAGAAGGGCATGGCGGATGATATCCGCGACGTTTACGCGGAGGCGAAGAGCCAAGGCTACGATACCAAGACGATGCGGGCGGTTATCAAGCTCCGTAAGATGGAGAAGAATGCGCGCGACGAGGCGGAATATCTGCTCGACACGTACAAGGCGGCGCTCGGCCTGGCCTGACATTGAAGGATTCGGTGCCGCACGCTAGACGGGCGGCACATTCCCATCCCTCTCCAGAGAAAAGAAGCAGCGGGCGTCCATGGCCGGCCATTCCAAATTCAAGAACATCATGCATCGCAAGGGCGCGCAGGATAAGAAGCGCTCGGCGCTCTTTTCCAAATTGTCGCGCGAGATTACGGTGGCGGCGCGTGCCGGCCTGCCGGATCCAAACATGAATGCACGCCTCCGCGCAGCGGTCATCACCGCGCGCAAGGAAGGCATGCCCAAGGACAATATCGAGCGTTCGATCAACAAGGCCTCGGGCGGCGATGCGGACAATTATGAAGAGGTCCGGTACGAAGGCTTCGGGCCCGGCGGGGTCTCGCTGATCGTCGAAACGCTCACCGACAACCGCAACCGTACCGCGACCAACGTGCGGCTCGGTTTTTCCAAGAATGGCGGCAACCTCGGCGCGCCTGGATCGGTTAGCCACGGTTTCGACCGTCTGGGCCTGATCAGCTATCCGGCTTCGGCAGGCAGCGACGAGAAGGTGTTCGAAGCCGCGCTCGAAGCGGGCGCGGACGACGTCGAAAGCAGCGAGGACGGCCACTCGATCTGGACTGCGATCGAGAATCTGCACGAGGTCGCAAAGGCGCTGGAGCCGGTGCTCGGCGAGGCGGAAAGCGTCAAGCTCGCCTGGCGGCCGCAGACGCAGGTCGCCGTCGACGAAACACAGGCCGGCCTGCTGATGAAGCTGCTCGACACGCTCGACGACGATGACGACGTCCAGACCGTCTGGGGCAATTACGATATCCCCGACGAGATCATGGAGAAGCTCGCCTGATCCTGATCGGCCTCGATCCGGGGCTCGGCACAACAGGCTGGGGCGTGATCGCGGCGGAAGGCAACCGGCTTTCCCATATCGCCAACGGGCAGGTGCGGACCGACAGTGCCGCACCCCTGGCCGCGCGTCTCGTCGCGCTGCATGACGCACTGAGCGAACTCTTCGCCACACATCGGCCGGGAGCGGCCGCGGTGGAGGAAGTGTTCGTCAACGCCAACCCGCAATCAACGCTGAAGCTGGGACAGGCGCGGGGCGTGGTGTTGCTGGCTGCCGCGCGTCACGGGTTGGACGTCGGCGAATATGCGCCGCGGCTCGTCAAGAAAGCCGTGGTCGGCACGGGCGGCGCGGAAAAGGCGCAGGTCCACGCGATGGTCGCGCGGCTGCTTCCCGGCGTGAAGATTGCGGGCGCGGACGCCGCCGATGCGCTGGCGGTGGCGATCACGCACGCCCACCATCTGGCGAGCGCGCGGCGGCTCGGCTAGGCTCGATTGATGATTGCGCGCCTTTCCGGAACCTTGGCTGAAATCGCTCCCGATCATGCAGTGATCGACGTCAATGGCGTGGGATATCTCGCTTATGCCTCCGGGCGGACGCTCACCGCTATTGGCGCGGTTGGCGGCAGCGTGCTCCTCCTCACCGAAATGCAAGTCCGCGAGGATGCGATTACCTTGTTCGGCTTCGGTTCGGCCGCGGAACGCGACTGGTTTCGGCTGCTGACCAGCGTCCAGGGCGTCGGCGGACGCGTTGCGCTGGCAATCCTTTCGGTGCTTGAACCGGGCGAGCTGACGCGCGCCATTGCCGCAGGTGACAAGGCGATGATCGCACGCGCCAATGGCGTCGGTCCCAAGCTGGCGCAACGCATCACGATGGAGCTGCGCGACAAGGCCGGCGGTGTTGCGCTCGGCCCGGGCGCTGCGCCCGCCCCTGCCGGGTCGGCCAGTGCAGACGCTATCTCGGCTCTCGCCAATCTGGGATTTCGCCCTGCCGAAGCCTCCGCGGCCGTTTCGGCCGCGAGCGATGAATTGGGGCCGGAAGCCAGTCTCGACGCACTGGTCCGGCTCGCGCTCAGAAAGGCGGCCCGTTAACCTGTCTCGGTCTATCTCCACCGGCTTACGTTTTTCGACCCCCGCTCATGCTGAGGAGAGACCGAGTAGGCGCGCAAGCGCCGTACCGAGGGCTCGTATCGAAGCACCGCTTGACCCTCAGACAGGAAAGCCCCGCTCAAATCGGCGTAAGCAGCGGCTTGCCCTCAAAAAAGGCGGCAAGGTTGGCAAGCGCGAGATCGGCCATGGCATTGCGCGTCTCGCGTGTGGCGCTGCCCTGGTGTGGGATCAGCACCACATTCTCCAACCGCAGCAGCGCCTCCGGCACGTGCGGCTCGTCGGCAAACACATCGAGACCCGCGGCACCGAGACGGCCGTCGACCAAGGCCGCGACCATCGCATCTTCATCCACGACCGAGCCACGCGCGATATTGATCAGCGTGCCTTCGGGGCCGAGCGCCTCGATCACCTCACGGCTTACCAGCCCCGCCGTCCCAGCCCCGCCCGCGACCGATATGATCATAGTGTCAGCCCATGCCGCCAGAGCGACCGGATCGTCGAAATAGCGATATCCCGCACCTTCGCCCCGGGGGTGTCGCGAGAAATAGCCGATCTCGGATGCGAACGGCTTCGCCCGCTCCGCAATCGCCTGACCGATCCGGCCAAGGCCAAGCACCCCTACCCGCTTTCCGCTCGCCCGCCTTGCCAGTGGCGGCGGCCCCTCCTTCACCCAGAGTCCCTGGCGCACGTACAGATCCTGCGTGGGCAGGCGCCGCGCGACCGCAAGCATCAGGCCTATCGCCAGATCCGCAACGTCGTCCGTCAGCACGTCCGGCGTGTTGGTCACCGCGATTCCTTTAGCGCGGGCATGATCGAGATCGACGCGGTCATAGCCCACCACCGCCAGCGAAATCATCTTGAGGTCGGGCGTGGCATCCATCGTCGCCGCATCGACGCCGTTGCCGCCGCTGAGCGCGGCCTTGATGCCCGGGCCTGGTTCATAGCGGAGGTCGTACAGATCCCCGACATCTTCCAGGCAGGAGAAGGACGGCTGTTTCAGCAGCATGAGCAGGGGCGGTTTGGTGGACATGATGCTCCCTAGAGTATGGACGTCGACGCTGTATCACGCGCGCGCTATGCGCAACCCGTGATGAGCCCCGCATTGTCGCCTTTCCGGCGAAAAACAGAAACGCATTGGGCAGGCCCTTCCGTCCGGCTACACCAACCACAATGACCGATACAGATCGCCTGCTGGCTGCGAGCCGAGTTCCCGAAGATGCCGACGCCGCGTTGCGCCCGCGCACGCTCGATGAGTTCGTTGGCCAGAAGGCCGCGCGCGACAATCTGCGCGTGTTCATCCAGGCCGCCAAGGCGCGCGGCGAGGCGCTCGATCACGTCCTCTTCTTCGGGCCGCCGGGCCTCGGCAAGACCACGCTCGCGCAGATCATCGCGCGCGAGCTCGGCGTCGGCTTCCGCGCTACGTCCGGCCCGGTGATCGCCAAATCGGGCGATCTCGCTGCCCTGCTCACCAACCTCGAGGAGGGTGACGTCCTCTTCATCGACGAGATCCACCGCTTGGCGCCCGCGGTCGAGGAAATCCTTTATCCGGCGATGGAGGACCGGGCGCTCGACATCATGATCGGCGAAGGACCGTCGGCGCGGAGCGTGCGCATCGATCTGCCGCGTTTCACGCTCGTCGGTGCGACCACGCGCCAGGGACTGCTAACAACGCCGCTCCGCGATCGGTTTGGTATTCCGGTCCGCCTCAATTTCTACACCGTCGACGAGTTGGAGCTGGTCGTACGCCGCGCGGCGCGCCTGCTCGGCTTTGCGATTACCGACGATGGGGCGGCCGAAGTGGCGCGTCGCTCGCGCGGTACGCCCCGCATCGCCGGTCGGCTGCTACGCCGTGTGCGCGATTTCGCCCATGCCGCAGGGCATGAAGTGGTCGAAGCCAAAGATGCAGACGCTGCGCTCAACCGGCTGGAGGTCGATGCGCTCGGCCTCGATGCGATGGACCGGCGCTACCTGACGATGATAGCCGACATCTACCACGGCGGGCCGGTTGGGGTCGAAACGCTCGCCGCGGGCCTCGGCGAACCGCGGGACACGATCGAAGAAGTTATCGAGCCTTATCTGATCCAGCTCGGACTCGTGGCCCGCACCGCTCGTGGCCGTTGCCTCAACGGTAGGGCGTGGACGCACCTCGGCCTAGAACCTCCGCCCGCTGCCGGGCAAGCTGGACTGTTCGATAGCTAAACCCCGGGGAGCTAGCTGTTTCGTTGCCGAGGGGCTGCCCGACTAATCAGCACGATTGACCCAAAAAAAAGGGCGGCTCCCGAAGGAACCGCCCCTGATCTTGGCTAGGCCTGGTTTCGACTAGAAGTCGACCCGAGCGCCAATACGGAAATAACGACCCACGAAGCCCGAAGAGGCCCAGGCGGGGTTGTACTGGTACAGGCTGTACGCTGCCGACGGATCGAACGGAGCCTTTTTGTCGAACAGGTTCAGCACGTTGACATACAGGTTCAGCTTGTCGTTGACCTGATAGCTCGCCGTCATATCGGTGACGATGAACTTCGGACCACGGCACTTGACCGGGGAACCGTCCGAGTAGGTCACGACCGAAACACCGACATTGTTTTCGCAGTCGCCCTTAACTCCGCCGTAGTCGGTCGAAGCGAGGTCATAGCTGCCGGTATAGTAGGTCGTGAAGGTCAGCGAGGTCTTGCCCACGTCGAACGTGTTCTGCCACGTGCCACGCCACTTCGGCGCGCCCGAGCAGGACGTCACGTCGCAGGGGCTGAGCGTGCCGTCGTAACGCTGCACAACGCCGCCAATGATCTTCTCCAGCTTCTGGAGGTAGGATGCCGTGGCTTTGGTGGTCCAGCGAACGCCGCCGAAGTTAAACCGCCCTTGGGCCGAGAAGTCGATGCCCGAAGCGATCTCCTTATTCGCATTCTCGAACGAATAAGCGATATCACCGATCAGCGGCAGCGCCGTCGGGTGATCCGGGTCAGTAAGGCCCGGCGTCACCGTGATACCCGGAACGTTCACGACACCATTATTCGCGTAATACTGATTAAGCACGTCGGAGTAATCGGCGTTCGAAATCAGGTTCTTGATGTGAATGTTCCAGTAGTCCACCGTGAACGAAAGCCGGCTGGTCGGTTCGAAAACGATGCCCGCGGTGAAGGAACGCGACTTCTCCGGCTTCAACGACGGATTGCCGGTCGCGGTCAGGCCGTACGAGTAGGATTGCGTCGCATAGGCATTCCCGCCGTGAGCGGCAATGAACGCTGCGCCCACCGGATCGTTCTTGTCGATCTGCGCGGTGATGTAACCGGTGGTCGGGAGGCCATAGGCTTCGTTGAAGCTCGGGATACGGAAACCACGCGAGTAAGTACCACGCAGCTTGAGCATGCGGAAGGGCTTGAACTGCGCTTCGAGCTTCGGTGAGAAGTTCTTCTGGCCCGACGAATATTTGTCGTAGCGGCCCGAAGCCTTCAGGTCGAGCATGTCGACCACGGGAGCATCGAGTTCGAAGAAAGCCGACTTGACGTTGCGGCTGCCTTCCACGCCAACGGCGTTGATGCTGTAATAGCGCTCGGCCGGTGAGTCATTGTTCGGCGGATTGGCCGAGGGATTGTCAATTGCTTCGTGACGATAGGCTACGCCTACCGCCAGCTGCAGCGCGCCGCCCGGCAGCTGGAAGAAGCTCTTCGCCAAGGTCGCCTGGGCCTGCCACAGATCCGAGCTGGACCGGTTAACATTAGTCGGGGCGACATATTCGCGCTGTGCTTCGGTATTGGCCAGCGGATTGACGAAATTATACGAACCATCCTTCACCACATCCAGGATGTGCTGGGCAAATAAATAGTTCTTGTTCGTCACCTTCAGCGCGACGTGGCTCTTGGTGATGTCCGCCGTATAGGCCCAGTCGTCGCCGAACGAGCCATTGATGCCCGCCGTGTAGCGGAACGCCTGTGAGTTGGTGAAGGTCTGGCGCGGACGATCGTAACGCAAGATCAGACGAGCTTCCTCGTTCAGCGATGCGAACGGGTTGTTCGGATTGAGATGGCCGTTGGTGGCATCGCAAGCGCCCACCGTGCTGCGCGGGCAGACATAGACCGGCAAGAACAGCGGATTGTTGACGAACAGGGTGCCGCCGGCAGCCGTCTGACCAGCAAAATTCAGCGGCGAGATCTGCGAGAAGGTACGCGTCTGATAATAGTTGATCATCGCGTAGGCTTGCGCACGCGAGCCGATATTGGCGGTCACGCGGCCCGTAGCCCCGAAGCGCGAAGTCCTCGGCTGCTCCATGAAATAATCACGCTGCAGATCCTGCTCGCAAACCACAGGCGGAGCCGTTCCACCGGCGTTGCCGCCCGTGTTCGTCTGCTGCGCGGCCGTCAGCGTGATTGCCTTCAAGTTCCCGCAGCCCGCTGAGGGATTGAGCATCTGGTAGCGCGAACCCGCAATCGATCCGCCGGTGGCGGTGTAGGGACGCACGAACGGGACGATGGTGGAACCCAGGCCCAGGAAGGTACCGTCGCCTTGGATGCCGCTCGGGTTGAGATTGTCCATGCAGACGCCGGCGGACTTACAAATGCTGCTTAGATCGCCCGTGTTATAGGGAAAGCCGCGATCGCGCGCATAGAGCGGGTCGTTCTTCTGATATTCAACGTTCACATAAGCGTTGAA
>Ga0207647_10000284_pt1 | contig 41474 bp, 29 predicted proteins | sample KBSCornC2_FD_184295 | JGI IMG/M metagenome (GOLD analysis project Ga0207647, IMG submission 184295) | Corn rhizosphere microbial communities from Kellogg Biological Station, Michigan, USA - C2 (SPAdes) (version 2) | ecosystem: Host-associated > Plants > Roots > Rhizosphere ... | reverse complement strand
TGACGTAAGACCCAACCCACATCCTACTTATGGTACTATGATGATTAATTATCATACCGGATTAACTTTATCAGCGCATTCAGTCTACGGAGGCATTCGTTTTTACAATCAAGGATACCCCAATCCGTATGATCCGGCCACGGGTTCCGTAATGGTGATGAGTATTGTAAATGGAAGTGTTGGTATTGGCACTACAAGCCCAGGCTCAGATTTAACGGTAGCCCGAAATGGAACAGGGGTTAGTATTCATACTGGTGGAAGTGGCTATTTCGGTTCTTTGGCATTTAACAGAGAAAGTGCAACCGGTGCTATCTTCAACTCATCGGCTAATGCTTTTCAAATTAATAATGGAGGCCTGGATAAAAATCTACATATCCAGGTATACAATGGTTCAGGAGCTGCTGTGAATCCAGATGCGTTAACGATTAGTGGAAGCACAAGCGGTGTTGGCATTAATACGGCAACAATGCCCAATGGTTATCAGTTTGCTGTTAACGGCGCTGCAATAGCTACCTCAATGACGGTAAAGCTTTATGCTAACTGGCCTGACTATGTATTTAAAAAGGAATATCAATTGCCCACTTTATGGAGCATCAAAAAATATATACAGAACAATAAGCATTTACCAGGTATGCCTTCGGAACGCGAGATAAAAGATAAGGGCATTAACCTCGGGGAAATCGTAACGGTACAAACCAAAAAAATTGAGGAGTTAACCTTGTACGCTATTCAACAGAAGGAAGAAAACGAAGTTCTGAAGACGGAGAATAAGGAACTGGAAACGCGGATGGCTGCGATGGAAGCTGCTTTGTCAAAATTAACCGGCCAATAAGTATTGCTATCCTTTGTTTTACAATTGTACTATAATTTACTACAGCAACAGAAATATAAAATCTTGTCAAACACTTTAACCTAAACACAATGCGCTTTTACATTTTTTTTACAAGCTTGCTTATTGGACTTTGGTTTAGCCCGATTTATGGACAAACCCACTATCAGATGAACAAGATTATTCCAGCATCCCCAACCGCTGCTGCTCTGGGCAAATACGGTGATGTTCCTGTTAGTTTTTATAATGGGACTCCCAATATTTCTATTCCGCTTTATGATATATCTACAGTCAATCACAACTTGAAAATAGCGATGTTTTATGATGCCACGGGCACCAAAGTGTTGCAAAACGCTTCTTGGGTTGGCTTGGGCTGGTCTTTATCGGCCGGAGGGGCAATTACGAGGATCGTCAGGCAGCAGGATGATTTTATCGAACACGGCTATTATAGGGCAGCTGCGCTACCTGACCCCACAACGCAATCAGATGCTACCGTCAGGACTTATCTTAATGATGTATACGACGGATATATTGATGCAGAGCCGGATATTTACAGTTATAACTTTTGTGGGCTCAGCGGGAGATTTGTTTTGGGTAAAAAAGCAGATGGCTCGCCTGTTTTTCTGGATGAGAAGAATAATCTGAAAATTGAATATAATGATACCAATGGTAAATGGGTAATCACAACCGCTGGAGGCTATAAATATACGTTTGGAACCACGGAGATCTCACAAAATTATGATAAGAATACGCTCACGGAAACAACGAATCTAACCGGTGTGCAAGACTTTAATATAGATTTAGGTACCTCACCAACTACGGCTTGGTATCTGGATAATATTGTAGCTCCGACGGGAGAGGCTGTTACATTCACATATGTCAAAGGTAAAAGCTTAAGCCTGGTGAGCAAATCTGAAAACTATTTCCGGTTGAATAATTTAACTCTTGGCGGATCGAATTGCAGCCCGCCTGTAGATGGCGTTTCTCATTATTACTCGGCCTCCAGACAGGCTATCACTGACGTTTATCTAAAGCAAATAACGTTTGCTACCGGCTCGATTGAATTCAATACCAGCGCCAGGGCAGACGTGGAATACATCAGCAGTACGGATGCTTTGCTGACCCCTTCAAAGCTCGATAATATCATCATCAAAGATTATAATGGTGTGCAATTAAAAAAATATGTGTTCAGTTACACTTATTTTCACAGCGGCTCTTTGCTTGATGATGTCAATGCGCGCCTGAAACTGGACGCGATTACCGAATACGGTAGTGATAACAGCGCGAAGTCTCCATATGTTTTTAGCTATATCCACCCCAATGATCTGCCTGATAAAAACAGCAAAGGGATTGATCATTGGGGGTATTACAACGGGGCGGCGAATGGAACATTGCTGCCGGCAGACATCGTCACGTTCAACCAACCAATGGTCGGAGCAAATCGGGAGCCGGATGAAACGGAATTATATCCCACTTATGGAGTTTTAAATAAAATCAAGTACCCCACGGGTGGAAGTACTTCTTTCGATTATGAATTAAACGATTTTTCCAACCTGCATGATGGCATGCAATATAAATACGTCCAGAAATTCGCAAAAGCAGAATCTAGCCCACTTAAACCAGGAGCTGCTGCTTATGTCACTTTTACCATTTCGCCTGATCCGGTCAATCCCACCGCTCAGATACCGGTTACGACCAGTTGTAATTATGAAAAAGTAAATAACGATGCTACAGATATTGTAAGTCTGGGTTATGCAAATATGCGGCAGATTTTAGGACCTGGAAATTCAACCAATGTCGGAGGCTGTACCAGTGCTAATTACAACGAAACCAACCCGGGACAAACCTTTACGAACCGGCTATGGGACCCGGGGGATTACAGCCTGGAAGTATTGTCCAATCAAAGTTGGTCCTTTTTTACTTCAGCTTCCTGGAAGCAGCGGGAGCTCATCGCCTCCGGTCAGCGTATCGGAGGCGGGATCCGGGTTAAACGAATAACGGATGAAGACGCTGCCGGCCATAGTTCGGTTAAAAGATATGTTTATGCTGATAATACCGGTAAATCGACCGGGGTCCTTCTAACTTACCCTAAATATGATGTGACTTATCAGACTCCAATGATGTATATGTTTTGGTTTTCCCAGGGCCAAAATACCAATTATATCTGTGAGTATACCGCTAATTATACGCAGTTATCTTCATCCTCTTTGTATCCTTCCGGCTTGTCGTCTCATTCTGGTATAGTTGGATATTCTAAGGTGACTGAACTCTCAGGAGAGAATGGTGAGAACGGCAAGACGGAGTATTATTTTCATAACCAGGAAGAATACCGCGATGATTTTCCAGGTATGCCGATCAGCGCAAACCCGTTTAATGGAAAACCGGATACGGTAAAATATTATACGGCGCAGAACACCCTGTTAAAAGAAGAAGACTATCAATATGCGGTAAATGAAACCAGTAATTTAAAGGGGGTGAAATTATTTCTGAATTCAACATTTTCGGGGCCCGCAAATGGCTGGAACGGTTATAACTATTACATCAAGTTTTATGACAACAACTCGTATTGGGCGGTAAATACAGTAAAAAGTGAAACGCAATACAACAGTGCGGGACCAAATACTACAATTACAAATTTTACTTATGCTAATAATACGCACAGGGCTCCTACCCTGGTTACCCTCAATAAAAGTGATGGCAGTCAATTGATAACTAAATACAAACGACCTGGTGATTATATCTCAGGTAATAGCTCGTTTGCGGCGCAAATGGTTGATGCTCATATCATTTCTCCGGTTATTGAGCAGCAGACTCTGTTATTGCGGAGCGGATCGACACAGTTATTGTCCGGTACTTTTACCAGTTACCAGAAGTATAATAATGCGTTTTTCAAACCGGATGTCGTTTATCAGTTGGAGACATCTGCACCTTTAGCAGATTTGACAGAATCTTCTTTTACAAGCGCTGGGCAACCGATCATCCATTCCAATTATAAGGCTGTTGAATACAACGACCTTTACGACCTGTCTTCGGGGAACCTGCTTTCCCGGCATCTGTATAATGGGCCACCTGAAACCTATTTCTGGGGTTACAATAATCAATATCCAATAGCGAAAATTATCGGAACTGACTACAATACGGCTAAGCCGTATGTCGATGTGGCGATGTTTAACAATCCCAGTTCAACCGACAGCCAAATCAAGGCAGGTTTAAATGCGTTACGGAGCAATGTTACAACGGAGAAAACTCAGGTTTCGACTTACACATTCGCGCCGCTGATAGGGGTGACCAGTAGTACGGATCCCCGGTCATGGACGACCTCTTATGAATACGACAGTTTTCAGCGGCTAATGAACATCAAGGATAAAGACGGTAACATCATCAAGCATTATGATTACCATTATAAGCAATAAATATGTACGCTGTTAAGAGCTATCAAAACCATACACAACCTTAACCAGAACACCAAAATGAAAAAGATATATTTTATTAGCATATTCACAATACTGCTTTTTTGCACCGCAACCATGTGCTTTGGCCAGCGACCAGCTGAAATGCCAAGAAAGCGGATGCTTGATTTTTATAAACAAAAACTCGGCACTGATTCTGTTAAAGCTGAGCAGGTGCTAGAAATCACTCTGAATTATAAAGCAGATGTCACTAAGGTGATAAGCAATCAACAATTGAGTGCGGACGACAAAAGCCACCGGATCAAAGCGTTGATCGCTGATAAAAACCGCCAGCTGGAGGCTATATTGACCAAGGCGCAACAAGACTACTTTATACCCATAACCGAACGAAGTACATCGGATACCCTAAAACTCACCAAAACCCATTAATACTTACCTAAACATTAATGTAATGTCACAACCTAATCTTAATGCGGGCTTGATGGTAAGCCGGATTTGCAGGTATATCGTTTGCACGGTATCTGTTTTATTGAGTATCCACGGCGGCTTGAAAGCGCAGCAGGGCCATGATATGGCGAACGCTATAGATGCTGGAACCTTCGGTTTCTGCGGTGAATCATCTTTTAACCAATATGTCACCACCAATTCGAGTGGTTTTACCAATAACTACGGGCAGTTAGGACCGGACGCCTGGTATAAATTTACCGTTACAGGCAATTATGCCGATATGAACATCAATACCTGTACAACCGATTTTGATACTTATTTACACCTTTTGGATGCTAATGGTTCGGAGATCTCAAGTAATGATAATGCAGCGAACGGCTGTGGTAACGGTGTCGGATCCTCTATACAATACAGCGCCCTGCCGCCCGGAACTTACTATGTAGTTGTGGATGGAACAGGGAGTACGAACACAGGTACCGCAGAAGTTAGCATTTTCTCAACGACCAATTATAGCACTACTGCTCCGGGTAATAGCATGGCAAGTCCAATTGACGCCGGAACTTTCACCACCTCGGGCACCTTCACAGACTCTAAAGATATTAGCAGCAATTGTTTTACCAACCGAATCGGCTATCCTGGAAAAGATGTCTATTATAAATTTACGCTAATCAAGGAAGCCACCGTAACCCTTTCCCATTGCGGAAGCGGATTTGATACCTATCTGTTATTACTAAACAACATCGGTGATATCTGGGCGACGGATGACGACAATGCAGGACCGACCTGTCCCGGACTGGAAGCCTATGTGCAGGTCAAACTCTCGCCTGGCACCTATTATCTGGTCTCCGATGCCAAATATAACTATGCCGGTAACCTGGTCTCTTCCATTAGTGTCAGTATCGATGACTGTCCCTATATCCGGGCAGCTCCCAGTATGGATCAAAACTATATCGCAACCTATACACCTCGCATACCTATTGCCAATCAAGGCAGCCTTTCTTCAGCAACGGTTTGTGACGTTAATGCAACGATTGATTATTATGATGGGCTGGGCAGAGCGCTTCAAACAGTGCAGACCAAAGGAAGCCCGGATAAAAGCAAGGACATCGTGCTGGCCAATGATTATGATGCCTTTGGCCGTCAGGCAAAAAAATACCTGCCCTATGCCAGTAGTAGCAGCAATGATGGCAGCTACAAAGCGGATGCTTTACAGCCCGGAGCAGGACTGGGAGCTTTCTACAATGCACCACCTTTAGGCGTAACACAAATTGCCAACCCCTATGCAGAAACCGATTTCGAGCCATCACCATTAAACAGAATCAATCAACAGGCTTTCCCAGGTGCTGCATTTTCGTTATCCAGCGGCCATACGGCGAAAACAGTTTATGATAGTAACGTAACGGACGAAGTGCAACTTTGGACGGTGATAACCAATGGAGCCTCCACCACGAGCAATTACGCTCCGGGAGCTTTATACAAAACGATTTCAAAAGATGAAAACTGGATTTCAGGCAAAGCCGGAACCGTTGAGGAGTTTAAAGATAAAAACGATAAAGTGGTCCTCAAACGTGTATGGGAAACGGAAAGTAGTGCCCTTTCAACATATTATGTATATGATGATCTCGACAATTTAAGTTATGTTATCCCGCCAGGCTATATCGCAACTGCCGTCACAGAAGACGCAACGGCAAATGACACTCCCTTCGATCAGTTTGTATATGCATATCACTATGATCAGCGTCATAGACTGATTGAAAAGAAAATACCGGGAAAAGGGTGGGAATACATGATCTATAACAATTTAGATCAGGTGGTAGCTACGCAGGATGCGAACCAGCGTGCCAACGGGCAATGGATATTTACCAAATACAACGCTTTAGGGCAGGTTATAATCACCGGTATTTATGCAAATGCAGGTAGTCGCACCAATGTACAGTCGACCGCCGATGGTTTTACGGCTTATTGGGAATTAAGGGGGAATACAGCAACTTATAGCAACACCGCTTTCCCGTTGACGATGGTATCTCAGCTTACAGTAAATTATTATGACGACTATACCTTTAATACAGATGCTGCCTATAACTTTAATACTGCCCAGACCTATGGATTACAAAATACCTTAAATACCAAGGGCCTTTTAACAGGTAGCCTGGTCAATATCCTTGGCGGCAGCCAATACCTGAAAACTGTCAATTATTATGACGAAAAAGGAAGAGTGATTCAATCCTTTGCCCAAAACCATTTAAATGGTATAGACCGGACCGATAATCAATATGATTTCACCAATGAGCTTATTAACAGCACCCGGATACATACCAGTACTTCAGATAATGTAACGATCGCCAACCGTTACGAATATGATCATATGGGCAGGAAGTTGCGAACTTATCAAAGGACTGGTCCTAATAATTCCAGCAATTCGGAGATTATGCTGTCAGAACTGCTTTATAATGACATCGGGCAATTGATAGATAAACGGCTTCATAGTGCTTCATCCGTATCCAACTCTTATTTGGATGCCACGCTTGATGACGGGCACGTAGTGACTGCTGGGCAGGAACTCCATATTACGGCAAGTAATAGCGTCATTATGTTGCCTGGATTTCACGCGGATATGGGCTCTATATTCAGTGCGAATATCCAAAATAGTACAGCATTGCTGGATATTAAGTATACCTACAATTCCCGGGGCTGGCTAAAAACCATCACCTCTTCTCAATTCAGCATGGAACTAAAATATGAGGATGGCACCTCGCCACAGTACAATGGCAATATTGCTAACCAGCTTTGGGGAGCCGCAGCAGTTAATTACAATACTTTTACCTATAGCTATGATAAACTAAATCGCCTGACTAATGGAAGTGGCCCTGGCATGAGTGAAGCGCCAACCTATGATGCGATGGGTAATATCATTACCATGAACCGTGATGGAACGGCATTGGGGACTTATCAATATGACGGTAGCCGACTCAAGCAGATAAGCGGTGGTAGTCTGCCTACAACGCTGTATCAATACGATCAAAATGGCAATGCTACTGCTGTTAGAAATAATATAGCAATTACGTATAATCTGCTTAACCTGCCTCAAACGGTAAGTGGGGGCTTAAGCTATACCTATGATGCTATTGGCCAGAAACTGAAAAAACAAACAGCAGTGGCGACAACGGACTATGTTAATGGTATCCAGTATAACAATGGTACAATAGATTTTGTACAAACAGAAGAAGGGATAGCAAAAAAAAGTGGCACGAATTACAGTTATCAATATAACCTGACGGATCATTTGGGAAATGTTCGGGCGACTTTCTATCAAAACCCGGCAACCCAAGCGCTGGAAGTAATACAGAAGGATGACTATTATCCATTCGGATCCAGAAGTTCTAACAACTTAGTTGGTACAAATAAGTATCTTTATAACGGTAAGGAGTTGCAGGATGAGTTGAGTGGTCCAGGTGAGTTGGGGGGGCAATATGATTATGGTGCACGGTTTTATGATCCGGTGATTGGTAGGTGGACGAGTGTGGATCCGTTGGTTGAAGCTGGACAGGAAAGTACTTCACCTTATGGTTATGTGTTTAATAACCCAGTTCGATATACCGATCCGGATGGCCGATGCCCACTTTGTCTCGTGTTACCGGAAATAGGGGAAGGATTAACTATACTTGGTGAGGCCCTTGGAATATCAACTACTATTACCACAGACGCTATTGTAATCACTTCAGGAGCAATTACATTGCATAGTTTGAGTGAAGGTAGATCGATGAGAGCTTTCCCTTCTACCGTTGCTCCACAAGATGCAACCAGGGTTAATAGACCCGCTGCTATTAAGCCGCCGGTAATTGTGACAGCGCGACCAAGTGCTCCAGCAGGGAGTAGACCAGGTAAAGACTTTACCCGTAAAGGAAAGGAAACCGTTGTTAATGATAATAAAGCAAAGAATGATGGAAAGACTGTCTGTGAAAATTGTGGGGTAGAAACGACCAAGCCTCAACAATCACAAAAAGGTGTTACGCCGCCAAAAACCGAAACACACGTTGATCACATAGACCCTCAGTCAAATGGAGGAAGTGGAACTCCTGAAAATGGACAGGTACTTTGCAGAGGATGTAATTTGGATAAGGGGAATAAGATTCCTGTTCCTAAACCTTTAACACAACAATAAAGTATGGATATGGAAAAGATAGTATTTGAATATACCGACTTGGACGGAGAATACGCGATAGAAAGCGCTTGGGCCCAAAGGGTAGAAGGTAATTATATATTGGATAATATATTATTCTATGCGCCAGGCTATTCATGGGGAGACATTGTGAGTGTGGAGGAACGAAATGGCCTATTATATGTTACAGGGTTAATAAAAGAGTCCGGACATTCAACTATTCGAATAATATTCTATAATAAAGAAATTATTCAATTAACGACAGAGCAATTGGAAAAGAGAGGCTGTCGTTGGGAAGGAAGTAATATTCCAACTCTAATATCTGTTGATATTGCTCCTGAAATAGATTATATTCCTATTAGAAAATTCTTAGACGAGGGCGAGGAGAACGATTGGTGGAGCTATGAAGAATCCTGTTTGGCCCATAATATAGAATAGAGGATCGCATATCAAAACAGTAGTTAACACAAGCCCAGCCATTAGGTTGGGCTTTTCTATTTGAAATGTCTTAAACCTCTTTTCAGTAACCAGCAGGTCATTACTCTGTATAAATGACTTCTGCCATATGCTTCAAATGAAAGTTACGGCAGCAAATTCTTTTAGAAGTGGATAGATGGGTAAACGTTTCATCGATGAGCCTAATCGTTAAGCTCAGTCTGGGAAAATGCTTTAAAGCTTGATGCCGGCGACGCGGTTTAAGGTTTTCCAACCTGAATTTTACCGGTTGTTTTTACCCGTCTGGTTTGTTGATAGATAGCTCTTGTATAAGCTAATATCCCTAAATGGAATAGAACTTAAAAAAAGGCCTATGCTTATCGAATAGAGCGTTTGTTTGTTTTTTTTATGGATATATTTAATGAAGGTGGCGTAATTGGCTTTATGTTCCTTTTGAGGTCTAAGCGTATCCATTGCTTTGCTATGAACACTTTGGTTACTACCACTTCCAACACCTGTCCGATAATAAGATTCTTCATATAATCAGCGTATTCATAGCCTGCTTTTGCGAATGAAGAGCCAGGCACACGCCCTATTAATCCATTATCAAGAGACACCTTGACAAAGTTTTCGTCAATTTGTAATACTTTCCCATTGAAATTTGTACCAACAACTAAAGCTTCGTGAATTTGAGGCCAAGGATCGGCAATGATTTCTCGCAAACTACATAAGATACTCTTATTGTCTTCATCCACCGAAAGTACCTTACAAGTGATACTTTTACCAATAGCTATTAAATCCGTATCGTAATCTTCGCCATTCCAAGACAGTTCAACTATAGGGACAATTACTTCAATAGTGTTTTTGTATAAACATTTGACATTTATACTATCAATATAAGCTATTTCGATATCAATTGTTTCACCAACTATAGGATGCTGAATAAGAGACCACGGGTGGGGCATGGTTGATTTAAGACTCAAGGTAATATTGGTATTGTCCATTTCAATACTTTTAACCACGAACTGATAGCTTCTACCAATAACAAGGATATCAGAACAATTATGAAAGCTTAACCAGGAACAATCAGTTTTGTAAATAATTGCATCCATGCCAAGTACTGTCACCAGTGCAACATCGGTAGAACTATCGAACACCATTCCCTCAACTGCTAAACCCACCTTTATATTACTGGCTTGTATCTTTTTCACAAATGTTTCTGTAGAATAAAGCTTGTTCCTGCGTAGGCAACAAACATTAATGTTTGATTGAGACAGTATTTTATCCTTTGACCTATCAATCCTGTCAATAGAAACTCTCTGATTACCATCAAGTACCTTAACAAATTTGTGTAAAAAATCAAATGCTGGTGGATAGGCTACGATATAAATGCTATCACATCCTTTTTCAAGATTTATATTTAACCTTCTTAGATATGGTAATAACCCCCGCTTCGTTGATATTGTCGCTTTGGCTAATAAAACTATGCTCACTTTAAATGTCTCTGAAAAGTGTTCTAATTCGTTTTCCTCACCAATTTCACGTTCAGCAATACGGGTCAGGAACTCAACAAATTTGATTAAGGCCTCTGTTCTGTCGGCAGTATCTGCATCGCCAAACAATCCTTCGCCAACATGGTCAAGTTCATTAATTAAAATAGTAGAAAACATACCCGATTTATCAAGACTGATAAACTTTTTTAATATTTCAATGAATTGAGGGTTGTTTTCCACTTCTGGATTAAGAAAGAATTGCCTAAATATTGCTTTGCCATGATTACCTAATCCATCGGCAAGTTTATGCAGAAAGGTAAAATCAATCGCTGTAACATATGCGGGAGTTAAGTTATGCCTAAAGTTTGGACAGATAATTTTAGTAAGGGCATAACGTGTAGCTTGTAGGATATTTTTTGTTTGATCTTCGTCTTTCCTCATTCTTATCACCAATTTTCCGCTTTTCAATATTGGGCTATCATCATTTTTCACCCAATTGATTTTAAATTTCAGAGGATAAGCGGTTTTAATAGATAGGACTTTAGTAAAAAAGTGTGTTAACGTGCCAGTTACTTCATTTGCGATTACTTCACGTTTAAACCATTTAAAGACTTTAAAAAATGGTGATAAAACAAGTGTTCTCAACTTAAAGGCACGCGTAGGATCTTGAATAATCAAAAAGAGGACTACACATAAAAATGTAGGGAAAAGGCCATATTTCAGAATTTGAAGTAAAAGTTTATCCATTTAAGACTGTTTAAGTTTATCAATGCACTCAATATTATCACACACCAATTTGATTTTACCATTTTCTTCAAAAATACCATAGATGTTTTCCCAAGTAATGGTTTCACCATTCATTGAACATCTAACTTCACCTCTTAGAATTTTGTCATATAAATCATGTTTTATCAATAATGATTTCAAGTCATCATCATGTATTGCCGGTATGTTAATATTCTCTCCCATTATTTAAAAATAAAGCAAGTTCGCTAATTCATAAGACATTGATATAACGCAACTTTCAAGCAATTGGTTTATAAATATACGAAGGATTGGTCGCTCCAAATAATTTTTATTGTTCTATAAAAATATTAATATACCTTAGTATAATAGTTATCAATAATGTATCTGCAAAATCAAGTGCACTTTTGATAATGACATAAACTAACCTAAGCATTATGTATAAGGAAAGGCTCGAAAACTACAAATGGATAGAGCAAAATAGGAATTCGAAATTAATTGTTTACTTCACGGGAGACCGACAGGGTATGGAAGCCCAAATCGCACCAGATGTCCTTGAATACTTTTCGGAACAATTGGACAAAATTGGGAAAACCAACAAAATCAGCTTAATGCTCTACACAAGAGATGGAGATACTATGGCAGCCTATAGCTTAGTTAATTTGGTTAGACAATTCTGTACGGAGTTTGAAGTTATCATACCATCCAAAGCAAGGAGTTCAGGAACAATTATTAGTTTAGGTGCTGACCACATTATGATGACGAAGCAAAGCTACCCTTGGCCCGATTGACCCTTCGCTTAACAGTCCCTTAAACCCACAAAACCCAACAGCTCCACAAAATCCTCAAGCCAGAATACCAGTGAGTGTTGAATCAATACAAGGCTTTTTTGACTTTGCAAAAAACGAACTGAGACTTAATGATGAAGAAAACTTAAAAGAAGTTTTGCTTAATCTTGCTGAAAAAGTACATCCTTTGGTATTGGGTAACGTTTATAGGACACGATCACAAATTCAAATGGTTGCAAGAAAGCTCTTACAAAAGCAATTGGGGAACGACCAAATTAATAAAATTGATAAAATTATTTCATTTCTTTGTAGTGATTCGGGGAGCCTTGATTATGCTATTTATCGAAATGAGGCAAGAGATGAATTGGGGCTCGCTATTGATAAACCCGATGATGAATAATATCTAAAGATTAAAGCGGTTTTTGAAGATATAAAACAAGAGCTTAAGCTATTAGAACCTTTTAATTTGAATGTGGAAATTGGTAATAACCAAACTGTAAACTATTCATCTCGTCGTGTGTTACTCGAAAGTATCGATGGCGGTTCAGATGTTTTAGTAACAGAAGGAAAATTGACAAAAGCTAACCAAAGCATTGCTCAACCACCAGGGTTTCCACCTTTAAACCGAATAGTTATTGAAAATCAGATAGATTTTGAAGGTTGGAAACATGAAGATAATATCAAAGCTTAAGAGATATGGAGTACAAAACAAGTGCAACTCATTTAATGAATTACCAATCACAAGGTTCAAACTCCCATAATTATGAGTTGTCTTGTTTAACGCCCGTACGAGATAACTTTCCGTTAATCTCGGAAAATGGACTTTTGATAAAATATGAAATATTGAAGTTTTCCAGTGAACTTTCCAGTGATATAGTACCATATGAAGAGGTGTTAAAATAATGGTAAGAAATTCGCAAGGTAACAAATGGGTAAAATTCAAATAACGCGGAACAAAGCTGAATCACACGATTTTGACACCGAATAAAGTGGAAATACTACAAAACCACCTTTAGCTTAATTCCCGTCGGGGCTACGAGAAACGCTGATTTCATGCACGAAATCGGCGTTTTTGCTTAATGGGTCGCGCAATAGGTAAAATTTGAATGAAGCGCAATGACGCGGAATGAAGGTGAAATAAGACTTTAATCACCAGTAAACCCTCTCATTAAATTTTCCGACCGAACAACCGACGCTTAAAAAAGGAAGGTTGCGTTTTGTCTATGCTGTCTGCTCGATTTTTAATACCGGGTTTTATTATTTTGATGAACATTATCAAGTCATCGAATTTGCTGAACTCATATCAGGTAACAATTACCCGGGCGACATAAGCCATCATCACATCACAAAAAAAAATTTCTATAAGCAGTTTGGACGGTTGATGAAGATAATCAGACACTATTGAAGGCAGTATTTATGCGAGATAAAAAACCTCGGTTAATGGAGTTATAACCGGTGTGCCATCCGGATTGGATTTAGTGATATCTCGCATGTAGTTCCACCATTTTTTCATAAGCAGGTGGCTTGACAGGCTATCTAATAATCGCCGATCAGTTGCCGTAAAAACGGCAAATAATACATTAGTCTCCTCTTCCAAAAAAATAGAATAAGCGCTTATTCCTGTTGCTTTGAGCAGTTCTTTTAGCTCTGGCCATATATTATCATGGCGATTACGGTATTCTGCCGTACTACCAGGCAACAAATCCATTTTAAAACCAATTCTATTCATATCGCCAAATTTATTACTCTTTCAGTTAATCTTTATTTTTATTTAAAAATATTTTATTTTGTTTAACAAAAGCGTTATTGAATATTAATATTGTGTTTCTTCAACGATTTACCCGGATTATAAAAACTATGAACGCGCATCAATTAAAAATAGGACTGTTTGGTATAGGGCTTGATACTTACTGGGAACAATTTGACGGATTAAAAAGCCGATTAGAAGGGTACTTATCTATTGTGGAGAATAATTTAAAAGCTATTTGTCCTCAAATTGTCAATCTTGGCTTGGTTGATACTGCCGAAAAAGCCTTTGATGCAGGAGTTAAGTTTAGGACAGGAGATGTAGATCTGATTTTCCTTTATGTGAGTACCTATGCACTTTCATCAACCGTGTTGCCGGTAGTGCAACGTGCAAAGGTGCCCGTAATAATTTTAAACCTTGCTCCTGAGGCGGGCATTGATTATAAGGCGTTTAATCGGATGGCCGATCGTACAAAAATGACAGGAGAATGGTTGGCCTACTGCTCAACGTGTCCTGTTCCTGAAATTGCTAACGTGTTTAGCCGCGCGGGGATAAAATTTCACCAAATTACGGGGGTATTAACCGATGATAAAGAATGTTGGGATGAAGTTGCAGAATGGGTAGAGGCGGCTAAGGTAGCACATACAATGGCCTATAACCGCCTGGGGTGTATGGGGCATTATTATAGCGGTATGCTCGATATTTATTCAGACCTGACCCAACAATACGCGTCATTTGGCGGCCATATTGAATTAATAGAAGTGGATGAACTTGCGGCACTGCGAAAAACCGTTACTGCCAACGAAATACAAGCGAGATTGAAAGAGTTTTATGAGTTGTTTGACGTGCAGGGAGATTGCAGTGTTGATGAGTTGGAAAGAGCTGCTAAAACCTCTGTAGCATTAGATATGTTGGTAAATAAGTATCAGCTTGGTTCAATGGCATATTATTATAAAGGCACGGGCAATTTTGAAAATGAGGACACCATTAGCTCAATCATACTAGGCAACTCGCTTTTGACTGCCCGGGGCATACCCGTTGCCGGGGAGTATGAAGTTAAAAATGCCCAACACCAACAGTCGTTATAAATTTGAAATAGGAGCCAGACAGTTTGTGAACAACTGGAATAGCTATGGACCTGCGCACCATTGCGCAGTAGGCGTTGGTCATGTTGCTTCGAAGATTGATAAACTTGGCAAGCTATTGAATATGGACGTAGTACAGGTATGTTAATAGTGTGGCTAACCGGCACATATAGTTGCTTATTTATTCGCGTACCAAATTAAACTTCCTTTTCCGTAATTAAACAGTTTTTTAGGTTAAATTTTACTAATAATTGTTTATTAAAGTTGTTTTTGATTTAAATAACTTTAATTTAATGGTAACGCTTGCTTAACTTCTCCTCTTCTATATTTGCCTCAATAAACTCAGAATGTTTAAAAATTTAGTTTCCTTCCTTTTTAAATATTAAATTTTTGACAAAATAGTTTCTTTCTGGAATTTAATTTTATTGAAAAACATTTCATTTTGTTAAAATTTAATTTTATAATAGCGTAATATTTGCATAATCCAAATGCAAAGTGCCAATTATAACTACGGACTGAACCTGATATTTTAATCAACCTTTAATGATGAATTATGGAAAAAAAATTCTACAAAACAATCTTTGACCATAAGCAAATACCCATTTGTTTGCTTATGATGCTGTTTGTGAATATTGTTTTTGCGCAGCAAACCAAAAAAATTACCGGGCGTATTACAGATGAAACCGGCCAAAGTATCCCCGGAGCTTCAATATTAATTAAGGGTACGCAAACCGGTGTATCTACTAATAGTGAAGGTAACTACACCATAAATGCTGCGCCTGGTGCAACGTTAGTTTTCAGATCAATTGGTTATGAGCCGCAAGAGGTACTTTTAAGCGATCAAAAAACAATCAGCGTATCATTGAAATCAAATGCCACAGGCTTGCAGGAGGTAATTGTAAGTTATGGTAAACAACGAGCGCGCGATGTTACCGGCTCAGTAGCTACTGTAGATGCTGCACCATTGCAGGACATGCCGGTAATGCAGTTCTCTCAGCAACTACAGGGCAAGGTAGCAGGTGTTTCTGTAGAACAAAGCAGCGGCCAACCAGGCAGGGGTGTCGACTTCCGTATTCGTGGCGCCGCTTCGTTTTACTTGGATAATCAGCCGTTGTTTGTAATAGATGGCTTGCCAATTACTGGAAGTATCAATAACATCAATCCAGATGAGATCGAAAGCTTTACTATCTTGAAAGATGCATCAGCAACTGCACTATACGGTTCGCGCGCGGCTAATGGCGTTATCCTGATCACCACCAGACACGCTAAAGCTGGACAAAATCAGATAGCGTTTAACGCAAGCTACGGCATCCAAAAAATACCGGAGAATAAAGTGCCTAAACCAATGAATGCGTTCGAGTTCGCAACTTTTATGAACCAGCGTTATCAGGATATGGCCACTTACCAAGGTTTTACCGGCACCATTCCTGCTGAATATCAGAACCCGTCGCAATATGGCGAAGGAACGAATTGGTATAGACTACTTACCCGTACTGCACCGATACAGAATTATGACGTGAGCATACAATCGGCTACAGAAAAATCATCCTCTACCGCAATATTTGGTTACCAGGAACAACAAGGTGTATTGATCAATACCGGTACGCGATTATTTTCTGGTCGTATTAATAAAGACATTACCCTGGCTAATGGCAAATTAAAAATGGGCTTTAATATGGCGCCGAGCTATCGTCTTGATCATAACAACCGCCTTGCTACCGACGGTGTGGGCGGTTTGTTTGAGCGTGTTTTTGAGGCAAGCCCATTAATTTCTCCATTTAACCCCGATGGTACCTATAACCGCAATACTTACTCTTCAGGCATGGTAGCTTATATTAACCCGCTGGCGCAGTTTAATCTTACCAATGACGACTATAAAACTACTCGCATTTTAGGTAATGGCTATTTAAATTATGAGTTTTTAACCGGTTTGCAATTAAAATTAAACGCAGGGGTAGATAAAGGCGGCGAAACCCGTCAGTACTATCAATCGGGCGTGGTAAGTTCGACCGTTAATAACCCTACTGGTACCAGCAGCTCGGTTGATAATGGTTCTTATACCGCAGAGGGTTATTTAGACTTCAACAGAAGTTTCCATGATGGCGATCATCATCTGGAAATCTTAGGCGGTTATTCTGCGCAGAAATTTACGCAAAATAGCAATTCTATCACTGGTTTAGGCTTTCCGAATGATGATATTCAATACCTTTCTGCAGCAACCAGCGTAACGGGAAGCAGCTCTTATACTGCCTACTCTTTATTATCTGCCATTGGCCGTATTAATTATAGCTACAAAGGCAAATATTTAATACAGGGAGCAGTTCGTAATGATGGCTCTTCACGGTTTGGTTCAGATTCGCGCTATGGTACTTTCCCATCTGTTTCGGTTGGTTGGATTGTGAGTAATGAAAAATTCATGGATAGATACAGACCGGTAGATCTGTTTAAGATACGTGCCAGTTACGGTGTAACCGGGAATAACGCATTTTCAAATAACTACGCTGCACAATCTACTACATCTACTTACTATTATGATTATAATAACGCTATTACGCAGGGCACAACCATTGCTAACCTGGGTAATACGGCATTGGGTTGGGAACGCAACATCCAATTTGATGCAGGTTTCGATTTAAGCCTTTTGAAAAACCGTATTACTTTTACCTATGATTATTATCATAAAATTACCGATCACCTGATTCAGACAAGACCATTGCCCACTTCTTCGGGTTATTCATCGTTATTGGATAACGTTGGTAAAATTGCAATGTGGGGCCATGAGTTCACCATTAACACCGTAAACTTAACTGGCGCCTTAAAATGGAGCAGTAACCTAAACATTTCGTTTGACCGTAATATCATTAAAGCGCTGGTAGATCCGGGCTATATCCGTCGTAACAACACGGTAAGTTCTGACTATTACCGTCAGCAAGTTGGCCACCCGCTTGGCGCATTCTATGGCTTTGTGTTCGAGGGTCTTTACAAAGATGCGGCTGATTTGGCCAATTCTCCTAAATACCTGGCCACTACCACGTCACCAAACGGAAGTTCTGATATTGGTACCATTAAAGTCAAAGATATCAACGGAGACGGTGTAATTGATGACGTTAACGACCGTACTTTCATTGGCGATCCAACACCAACCTTTACCGGTGGTTTTTCCAACTTCTTTAGTTACAAAAACTTTGACTTGAGCATCAGTACCTCATTTGACGTAGGTGGCCAGATACTAAACGCCGCTAAATGGGCCTATCAAACTAATATGGATGGTTCACGCGTTCCGTTAAAAGCGGCTTTAGATCACTGGCGCTCAACGAGCAATCCGGGTTCAGGCATTTATCCGCGCACAAAAACCGGGACAACCGCATTAGGCCGCGAAGTTAACTCGCAATGGCTGGAAAGCGCATCATACTTAAGTGTCAAAAACATTTCATTAGGTTACACCTTGCATTTCAAAGATAACATGGTTATGAAAAGCATTCGTGCCTATGCTTCGGTACAGCAAGCTTTCGTTATTACGGGCTACTCGGGCATGAACCCAGAAATTAACCTGAGCGGGCAAGACCCAACACAAGGTATTAAGGTAGACGAAAACGGCTACCCAATTCCGCGCACGTTCTCTGTAGGTTTGAATGTAATTTTTAAATAATCGACAATATGAAAAAGATATATATACTTGCCATACTGCTAAGCGTCACCGCAGTTTCGTGTAAGAAAAACTTTCTTGACTTGGCGCCAAAATCATCCTATTCGGACGCCAATTATTTCCAGACAGATCAACAATTCAGTTCGGCTGTTACAGCAGCCTACGCACCATTGCGCGATGTAGTGGTTAACGATTATCTGATGTCTGAAATGAGGTCTGACAACACTATCTATCAAAGTATTTTAAGTAACCGTGGTACAGCATATACAGACCGCGAGCGTTTATCAGACTTTATGGATGCTTCGACCGACTCATACACCGCCTCGGAGTGGCAATATTGCTACCAGGTGATCTCAAAAGCCAACATAGTGATCTCGAGACTTAAAACTGCCACAGGTATCCCAACATCATCAGCCACCAATTATGACGGGCAATGTAAATTTTTGCGAGCTCTGATGTATTTTAAGTTAGTACGTTTATTCGGCGGCGTACCTTTGTTTTTAAAGGAAGTAAAAACACCAGACGATGCCTTTCTGCCGCGTTCGTCGGTGACTGATGTTTACGCACAGATCATATCAGATGCCAACGACGCTATTAATGAATTGCCGGTACCTGCTAAATTTCCACAAACCGGTGCCGCTACTAAAGGTGCGGCTACCGTTTTGCTCGCAGATGTAGATGTAACGCTACAAAAATGGTCGGACGCTGTTTCCTTACTCAATACTTTGCCTGCAATGGGTTATGGACTAAACGCCAACTACTCTGATGCTTTTTTACCATCAAACAAAAACAGTAAAGAATCTCTTTTTGAGGTGCAGTTTTTGGATGGTACTACAACCGGTTCTACTCCAAACCCGTTGGTTTTCCACTTCTTGCCACGCAGCAGCAGTACTGCCCTGGTAACAACACTGGCTATCAACAATCAAAGCACCGGCGGTTGGAATACACCAACTCAAAACCTGATATCGAGTTATGAACCTGGCGATAAACGCCTGGATGCTTCGATCGGTATTATAGAGGGTGCCTATAACGCTAGCGATTACTTTACCTATTCTGCTGTAAAAAGCGTTGTCGGTTATACCACTCCGCCGATAGGTAAGGTGGCCGTACCTTATATCAAAAAATTTGAGCATACACCGGCAGCTATCACCGGTTCGGCTGATGATTTCCCGATTTATCGGTACTCAGAAGCGTTATTGTTGTTAGCAGAAGCCTTAAATGAACAAGCGCAATCGCCAATTGTACCATTAAACACTGTAAGAGCAAGAGCTGGTTTAGCTGCAACTACCGCTACGGGTCAAACAGCCTTACGCGCAGCTATATTACAAGAGCGCCGCGTAGAGCTGGCCTTTGAAAACAAACGCTGGCATGACTTGGTTCGTACGAATAATGCGGTTAGTGTAATGAACGCTTTCGGCGCGACATTGAAGACACAGTTAACTTATTTGTCGCCCGATTCATATATTGTAACTGCGAACAAATTATTGTATCCGTTACCGGCTGCAGAAGTAGGCTTAAATACTAAATTAATCCAAAATCCGGGTTATTAGAAAAATATAACTCATATCGTAACATTGGTTAAGTAGCTTAGCCCGGCAAATGCCGGGTTAAACTCATTTTCAGAACTTATGAGAAGAAGCATTATCATTACCTGTCTGCTGGCTGTTGTGTCAAGGGCAGTTGCGCAAACACCGGCTGTCTCCATTAATTGGGATAAAACAACCTTCATTTCCAAAACCACACCTACTCTTCAAGTGGTTTATAACCCTATGCTGCGCACGCATTCACCGATACATGACGGCACATTCAATGCCCTTAAAAGTTTAAGCGCCGATTACGTTAGATATGTACCATGGTTCCCGTATGTAAGGGCGGCAGTGGTTGAAGTGAAAGCGCCCACCGCCAACGAAACATTTTGGGATTTTCAATATGCTGATACCGTTATGCGCGATTTAATGGCAGCTACTGCCGGCCATTCGGTGGTCATAAATTTCAGTACTATACCAGTTTGGATGTTTAAAACTGATAAGCCGGTAGAAGTAGCAGCAGATGCCGATGCAATAAACTGGAAATACAATCAGGGGAAACAGTTACGTGACACTACCGGAAAAGAGGTGGCTGCTTATTTTGCACGGCTATTAAGCTGGTATACCAAAGGTGGTTTTACAGACGAATTGGGGAAATACCATAAATCTGGTTTTTATTATAAAATACCATATTGGGAGGTTTTAAACGAGCCCGACCTGGAACATGCAATATCGCCAAAAATGTACACCAAAATGTATGATGTGATTGTTGCCGAAATGAAAAAGGTATTGCCAACAACTAAATTCATTGGCATATCGGTTGCGCATGAAACTAACCCAGATTGGTTTGAATTTTTCCTGAATCCTGCTAACCATGCCAAAGGCATATCGCTTGAGGGTATATCTTATCATTTTTACGGCCGGCCGTCAGTTGTTGGGCAACCTATAGAGAGTTATCAATACTCGTTTTTTGATCAGGCCGACGGATTTTTAGATAGGGTTCGTTATATAGAAAACATTCGTAAACGCCTTGCATCACATACCTTCACAACCATAAACGAAATTGGTAACATACTAGAAGATCATGATTATAAAGGCATAATTCCGACTGCTTACTGGAATTTATCGGGCGCCATGTACGCTTATATTTATTTAGAATTAACTAAGTTAGGTATAGATGTGGCCGGCGAATCGCAATTGGTTGGATATCCAACGCAGTTTCCGGATGTAAGCATGATGAATTGGAAAACCAGTAAACCCAATGCACGTTATTGGGTACTAAAACTGTTGAAGGATAATTTAGGTCCCGGCGATAAACTGGTAGCAACTACCGTTGGCACGCCCGAGGTGTCGGCACAGGCCTTTAATACCTCTACGGGAAAGAAACTGTTACTGATAAACAAAACCAACACCGAAAAACAATTGGATCTGCCTGTTACAGCAAGCGGCGCTAAAATAAACTATGTTGATACAACAACCGGCGACGACCCGGTGGCACAATACACCTTAAGTGGCCATAACATAACACTTAAGCCGTTTGCGGTAAGCATAATTGAAATAAAGTAAATCGAAATTTTTGATATGTTGAAATGAATATTAACCGGAGAAAATTTATAGCGCTTGGTTCTGTCGCTGCTGCAAATGTCTCGCTTTTATCTGCTAAAAACATTGGCGCGGTTTTGGGCAACGAAGCGATTATTCTTGCCGGATTAAATGAATTAAAAAACAACTTTATAGTGCCACCAAACAGCACAAAATCTTCCTGCTATTGGTGGTGGTTCAACGGTCTGGTAGATAAAGAAGGTATTACGCTTGATATGCAGCAGTACCAGGCCAAGGGTATGGGCGAGGTGCTGCTTGTAAATTCGGCTGGCGGATTGGGTGGTGTTCCGTTTCCACAGGGAGCCGCATTCCTGTCTGATGAATGGAAGGCGCTTTACCGACATGCCATGAGCGAAGCAAAAAACCAAGGATTACCTGTTGGTATTAATCTGTGTTCTGGCTGGTGCATGGGAGGCCCGTGGATAAAACCTGAAAACTCCGGTCGGTGGTATTTGCAATCAGAAATGAGTGTGAGTGGCCCGCAAAAATTTTCGGGCAAATTACCTTTACCAGGTAATCGCGCTGGGTACGATAACATCTTCAACCCGCCGGGGTTTAAAGATTATATAGATCTGCCACTTGAACAATTAGATTATCGCGATACGGCAATAATAGCCATTCCAGAACTGAACAATAACCGCATAACCGGCGAGCGCGCAAAGGTTTTGGCTGCCAAAACCAATCATAAAGATGCCAGCAATTTCATAAGGGCGGTTGATGTAATGGCTCCGGTTTTAACCAAGTGGCACCCGGAAAAGTTTGATAACGCCATTGGTGTGACTCAAATCATTGACCTAACCCAAAAAGTAACTAAAGAAGGGCATCTGGAATGGGAAGTGCCCGCCGGTAAATGGAAAATTATTCGCACTGGGCACCGCATGACCGGCTCAAAAGTGTCTATAGCGCAACCCGGCGGAGAAGGCCTTTCTGTTGATTGGTTTGATCATACAGGCGTCGATCTTCAGTTTGAAAACTTGGGGCGCGTGTTTATAGATGAAGCTGCCAAAGTTGGAGCAAAACCGAAATATTTTTGTGATGATAGTTTTGAAGATGGCTTTCCTAACTGGACCGAAAATATACTGGCCCGGTTTAAAGAATATCGTGGTTATGATGCCACGCCTTACTTGCCGGTTCTGTCTGGATATATTGTAGGTAGCGCCGATATTGCTGATCGTTTTTTGAACGACTACCGCAAAACATTATCCGATTGTATGGCCGATGAGCATTATGGGCACTTTGCCAAATTATGCCACCATGAAGGCATACTCATGCAAAACGAAGCCGCGGGGCCAAGTCGCTCAGGTACCATGTGTATGGACGGCTTGAAAAATCTGGGACGAAGCGATTTCCCAATGGGCGAATTTTGGCTGCCTCCAAACCAGGAAGATCAGCACAACTTAGATGACGATAAACCTTACGGCACTTCAAGGTTAGACTTTGGACAAAATAAAGTAACTAAGATGACTGCCTCAGCATCGCATATATACGGTCGCAAAACCGCATCAGCCGAGGCTTTTACGAGTTTCAGGCATTGGGTTGATTATCCCGGCTCTCTAAAACAAGCTTTAGACAGGGCATTTTGTGAAGGAATAAACCGGATAGCCATACATACTTCAACAGCACAGCGACCACAGGACGGTAAACCGGGCTATGAATATGGCGCAGGTACGCATTTCAATCCTAACGTAACCTGGTGGGAAAAGTCAAAACCTTTTTTTGATTATGTAGGACGTTGTCAATATCTGTTAAGGTCGGGCAAATTTGTGGCCGATGTGCTGTTTTATAATGGCGACGTAACCCCAAATCTGACGCAGCAAAAACATATTGATCCTTCGCTTGGAAAAGGATATGATTATGACGATTGTAATGAAGAGGTTTTGTTAACCCGTGTATCTGTAGAAGACGGACGGTTGATGTTGCCAGACGGCATGAGTTATCGCGTATTGGTTTTGCCGGATACCAACCGTATGCCGGTTAATGTGCTTAAAAAGATTGCGGCCTTAGTAAAAGGCGGTGCAACCATTGTGGGCCATCCGCCTAAAGAAGATTCGGGATTGAAAAATTACCCGCATTGTGATACCGAAATCATTACGCTGGCAAAACAGGTTTGGGGTAATATAGACGGACTTAGCACTAAACTTAATCGTTTTGGTAAAGGCAGAGTTTTTCAAGGCGAAACCATACGTAACGTTTTGTTAAAAGACGGCATACTTCCTGACTTTGAACACGATGCAGATAATGGTATTTGGATAGATTTTATCCATCGCACTACTCCCGAAGCAGAGGTATATTTCATCACCAATCGGCACGATAAAATAGTTACTGCTAATTGTACTTTCAGAGTAAAGAACCGCACCCCCGAGATATGGGATCCGGTTACTGCCACTATCAACAAAAAAGTTGGCTATAAAGTTGCAACCGGGCGAATTGAAATACCCTTACGGTTTGATGTTTTTCAGTCCTACTGCGTGATCTTTCCTAAAAACTCGCCGGCGCCGCAATCTAATCAGCTTAAAAATTATGCTGATTTAAAAGCGCTGAAAGATTTGACCGGGCCATGGAAGGTTGAATTTGATACTAAGTGGGGCGGCCCCGAAGCAGTAGAATTTGCCAACCTGCAAGATTGGAGCGCAAGCAATGATGACAGGATAAAGTATTTCTCGGGCAAAGCTGTTTACACCAAGAAGTTTGATTTTGTAAGGGATAGCGCCCATAAGCAACTATTTATCGACCTGGGTGTGGTGAAAAATATAGCCGATGTGACAGTAAACGGCGTGCATTTAGGCGTGGTATGGACGGCCCCCTGGCGGGTGGATGTCTCATCGGTACTAAAAACAGGAGAAAATACGATACGCATCGAAGTGATTAACCTATGGACGAACCGTCTTATAGCTGATGCCGCTTTGCCGCAGGAAAAACGACTAACCAACACCAACATCCAAATTAAAAAGGATGCGCCGCTGTTACCTTCCGGTCTAATTGGTCCGGTAGTGATACAAGCCGGTGAATAATTTGGACCATATAACCAACTATATATTATCACATATATGCTATAAAAATGCGCTAGAAAGGGCGAAAATAAATTGTTTGTTAAGTTAACCACTACTATGGGAATTACATGGCGTCTTTAACAGACAATATAGACACTATTAAATGGATAAAGGGTAAAAAGCAACCGCTTTATTCTATGCGGATAATGGGCCCGGTTGAGGTTAACCCGCCCCAAATTAAATAGCCGCGAAGGCGGCTATTTTAATTTTTGAATAGTATTTAGGCTATAATAACCTTAATGCCTCTTTCTTCTAATGCTTTGATATTGTTCTTTGAAACTTTGTTGTCGGTTACAACATAACGCACTTGCTCTAAGCTGCAAACCCGACCAAGCCCGCGGCGATCAAACTTGGTGCTGTCGGCTAATACAACCACGCTTTGAGCAGTGTCTATCATTTTTTGATTAAGTGTAGCTTCAGAAAGGTTGGATATGGACATACCAAAATCAATATCTATACCATCTACACCCATAAAGAATAGTCCGCACGATATACCTTCTAAAACAGCCAGGGCGTGAGCTCCTGCAACAGAAGAAGAATTTGGCCTGATCAAACCGCCAAGCTGTAATACTTCTACATTAGGGCGGCTGCTTAACTCTAAAGCCACTTTTAAGGCAGGGGTAATAACAGTAAGTTGCTTGGTTGGATAAAGCGTTCTCGCAAATTCGTAGGCGGTGGTGCCAGAGCCTATCATAATGGAATCTGTTTGCTCTACAAGCTCTATGGCAGCCTTCGCAATTTTCTTTTTTTCATCAGAGTTGATAAACTCTTTCTCGTTGATGGGGCGTTCAACAGCGTAAGGATTATTGATAGAACCACCGCCGTGGGTACGAAAAAGTAAATTCTTATCTTCCAGTAGTTTTAAATCCTTTCTAATTGTTACACCGGATACACCCATCTCCTCTACCAAATCAAGGATGTTTACTTTGCCTTCTTTCTTTAGTTTTTCGAGAATAAATTGGTGCCTGTCAGTTATATTTTTCATGTAACAAATTGTGTGACTAAAATAAAATATATTATTGACTTGTATTGCATCGTCAAAATAAAATAATTATTTAGTTTATTTTTTTTATTTATTTAAATTAAATTTTGTTTTATAATATTTTAATTATTTAATTTGATTTAATAATTTTTAACATTTTTAAACCACATTTAATTTAATATACAAAGAATCTGAAAATAAAACGGAACATCAACCGCGATAAGCAAGGTTATTATTTTATGTAAGGTTAATTGAAAATATGACAACAGTAACCGCTATATAATACCCGGTTAATAATTATCTAATGAACCGAATAGCAAGTTTACATTTATTAATTTATACCTAATCAATATTACTATCAGCATGAAATCAAACAATTCAGTACTTGATAAAATAGGATTGCCAAAAAACCTGGCCTGGGGCTACTTAGGTATTTTAATATTTATGATGGGCGACGGAGTTGAACAGGGCTGGCTGAGCCCGTACCTTATTGGTCGCGGAATGACTGTTCAGCAATCGGCGTCCCTATTTACGATGTATGGCGTAACTATTGCTATTTCGTCGTGGTTTTCGGGTGTATTAAGCGAAAGCTACGGCCCAAGAAAAACCATGCTGATGGGTATATTACTTTACTTGGTTGGTACTTTGGGTTTTGTAGGGTACGGAATGCAACAACTTAATTTCCCTATCATGTTGTTAACATATGCCGTACGCGGCTTTGGTTATCCGCTGTTTGCCTATTCTTTCCTAGTTTGGATCACTTACCGCAGTCCGCAAAATAAATTAGGTAGTGCGGTAGGCTGGTTTTGGTTTGTATTTACCGGCGGGTTAAATGTTTTTGGCGCTTATTACTCAAGCTGGGCAATAGAACATATTGGCTATATAAGCACACTTTGGAGTTCAATATTCTGGGTGCTGCTGGGTGCGCTGTTTGCTTTATTGATAAACCGCGATAAATTTCAAATTGTGGCAGCGGCTAACAGCAAATCGGCAGAGTTGGCTAAGGGCTTGACCATAATGCGCGAAGAACCCAAGGTTTTGATAGGAGGGGTTATCCGCATTATTAATACCACGGCTCAATTTGCTTTCCCGGTTTTTCTGCCAACTTATATGGCAGCGCATGGCTTTTCAACTACGCAATGGCTGCAAATATGGGGTACAATATTTACCGCCAATATTGCATTCAATCTCATCTTTGGATTTGTGGGCGACGGCTTTGGATGGAAGAATACGGTGATGTGGTTTGGTGGCGTAGGCTGCGCAATTACTACACTACTGTTCTTTTACTCGCCCGTGCTTTTTGGCAATAGCTTTTGGTTAGTAATGGTGAGCGGGGTTTTATGGGGAGCGTTGTTAGCGGGTTACGTGCCTTTATCGGCATTGGTACCATCGCTGGTAAAAGAGGATAAGGGTGCAGCCATGGCCGTATTGAATCTGGGCGCTGGCCTGGCGGTGTTTGTTGGCCCGGCTATAGTGGGTCTATTTATCGGTAGTGTAGGCAACGAAGGTGTTGTTTGGATATTGGCAGGGTTATACTTAGTCAGCGCCATACTTACCCGCTTTATTGCCTTGCCTGACAACGCAAAAACGGCTCACGCCAAGCAAGCCGTGGCCGCCGCAGTATAACCAGTTATCAGCTAAATTTTAATGGGATTTATAGAAAAAGATATAGAGCAATAAATGAAGATATTAATAACAGCCCCCTATAATGAAGAAGGCCGTAATTTACTCGCCGGGCAACTGGGAGAAATTATATACAAGCCTTGGATGGATAACGACAGGGCTTTCAATGAAGGTGAGATAAATAAGCTGATTGATGAAACCAATGCTGACGCGTTAATTACCGAACACGATGAGATTACCGCAAACGTCATAAACACCCACCCGCATTTGCAGTTTATTGGGGTTTGCCGTGGCACGCCATCAAATGTTGATTTGGATGCAGCTAAAAAACATAACATTCCCGTGTTTCATACGCCCGCACGCAATGCGCAAGCGGTAGCCGAAATGTTTGTGGCTAACGTGATTGGCCTGATGCGTAATACCATATCAGGCTGGCAATGGCTTACCGGTAAAAGTTGGGATGAAGGTGCGCATACATCCTACCTGCAATTTAAAGGAAATGAGCTTGCCGGCAAAACTATTGGCATGGTTGGCTTTGGTGCCGTTGGTCGGCGCATAGCAGAAATTGTGAAATGCTTTCCCTGCCACATTAAGTTTTATGATCCTTACACAGAAAGCGATAATGCAGATTATCATAAAACATCATTAGAAGAGGTATTTGAAACCAGCGATATTGTATCCATCCATTTGCCGGTAAATAAGCAAACCATCGGTATGATAGATAAAAAGTTAATATCATTGATGAAACCCGACGCAATATTTGCAAATACTGCCAGAGCAAGTGTTGTAAATCGCGACGATTTGTTGGAAGCAATTGAAAAAAATAAAATAAGAGGTGCCGTGCTGGATGTGTTTGACCACGAACCACCTGATGAAAAAGATTACCGGCTCATCAACCATGCACATGTCCTGGCCACGCCGCATATCGCCGGTGCTACTTATGAGGTGGAAGACCACCACGTTAATATCTTAAATGAAAGGATACTGACCTGGGCCGCCACAAGCAATATTAGCAAACATAAGGTGCACCAAGAAATTGTGAAAAATGGCCGCTAAAGATGCATACCTGGTAATTGACATTGGCACCGGCAATATTCGCGTTGCTGTTGCCTCAACTACAGGCGAGATTTTAGGTATAGACCGAGATGACATCCGGTATAACAAAGACACCCACTACCCCGAGTCGCTTTACTTTGATCCTAACAGGCTTTGGCAGCAAGTAACTGCGTTAGCAAAATCTGCCTTACAAGCGGCAGGCCACGTTAATGTGCTGGCATTAACCGCAACCAGCCAACGCGAAGGGATTGTGCTATTAGATAAACGGGGGAAATCGCTTATCGGGTTGCCCAATATAGATCACCGTGGGCGAGAGTGGGAGCAAATTATCACTGATAAAAGCAGGGTTTATCAACTAACCGGGCGTTACCCATCGTCATTATTTTCTGCCATGAAAATTGTTGGCATTCGCGAGCGCCGCGCTGATATATGGGCTGAGCTCTCAACTTTTTTAAGTATAAGCGATTGGGTGGAGTACATGTTAAGCGGCGTAGCGCATTATGAGCATTCACAAGCATCTGAAACATTGCTGTATGACATTGAAAAGAAAAGCTGGTGCGACGAACTTTTGAGTATATTTAACTTAAAAACCTCACTGCTGCCAGAATTGACAAACTCCGGAGCAATCCTAGGAACAATAACCAATGTGCAGGCTGCGGCATTAGGCATTTCGCCCAATGCTAAAATAATAGTAGGAGGCGGAGACACCCAATTAGCAGTTATAGGTACGCAGCCCGAAACGGATGATGTTGTTATCGTATCGGGTACTACTACGCCAATCATTATGTTAACCGGCAATTACGTTACCGATAAATTGGAACGTACGTGGACAGGCCGCCACGTTGATGGGAACAGTTTTATGTTTGAAGCCAATGCTGGTGTAACCGGCTTAAATTACCAGCGGCTTAAAGAAGTTTTTTATCCTAATGAAGGATACGATGTTATAGAAAAAGAATTGACATCGGCACAAACCGACCAATGTGTAGCCTCTTTGGGTTCGCTACTGGCAGACGAGAAATCATCGCTCACTAAAGGCGGATTCATTTTTAATGCTCCGGTGTCGCATCTGCTTAGCAGGGCAAGCTTCGTTAAAGCAACGCTTTGGGATATTGCCTGCAGCATTGTTGAAAATTACAACACGCTTAATCAGGTTAGTAAGCATAAGCGCGATTACGTATGGGTTTGCGGCGGTGGTGTTCAAAGCCATACATTAAGGCAATATATTGCAGCTTTGTTAAATAAAAAAGTGATGATGCGCGACAGCTACAGGCAATCGTCGGTTATTGGAGGCGTGCTTATTTGTAATGCTGCGTTGGGCAGGGCCAATCCGTTGGCAGTAACTGCAGAAACAGTTCTCCCTGAACACCATGTGCATTATACACAATTGTATGACGAGTGGAAGGCAGCCCGTTCTGCGTTTAAAAAAATGTATTAGCCAATGGCACCGTATTTTATTGGGATAGACATAGGCACGCAGGGAGCGCGGGTTGTTTTAACCGATGCAAATGGAGGGGTCATATCCTCTACCGAACAGGTTTTTTCTTTGAACGAAAAATCCAGGGAAGAGCAATCTCCTAAAGAATGGTGGGATGCTTGTTATCAGTCGCTTTGTGCGCTGTTAGCTACTGAAAGCGCCAGAGAAATAAAAAATCAAATAAAAGCCATTGCGGTTACTTCAACCTCCGGCACAGTTATCCCTATTGATAAGAATAATGAGCCGTTGTACAACGCTATTATGTACAGCGATCAACGATCTAGTACGCAAGCAAAGGTTTGCACAAACGCTGCCATTAAATATCACAATCATGGTTACACCGCTTTTAGTATGTCAAGCGGGTTGGCAAAAATGGTGTGGTTTGCTGAAACTTACCCTGAGTTAGCTGCCGGCATAGCAAAATGGATACACGCTGCTGATTATATAACCGGGAAACTAAGCGATGTCTGGGCCATAACAGATTGCACCAACGCCTTTAAATCTGGCTATGATGTCAGCGGGTTTAATTGGCCGGATTATATCTATACAAAGCTGCCGATAAAAAAAGAATGGTTGCCAGCCGTGGTTGCTTCCGGTACTGTAATCGGGAATATTACTGTTAACCTTGCTAATACCTTTGGTTTGCCACAAGATGTTAACGTAACCGCGGGCATTACCGATGGTTGTGCCTCGCAGATCGCGTCGGGCGCAATTAATCCCGGCGACTGGAATACCACTATCGGTACTACGATGGTTATTAAGGGGGTTACAAAAAATGAAGTGCTTGATTCGCTTGGCCGGTTGTATAGTCACCGCCATCCTGCGGGTTATTGGATGCCCGGCGGCGCGAGTAATACCGGCGCAGATTGGGTAACCAACGAATTTGCGGATAACCTTGCTGAGTTAAACTCAGAAGCAAAAAAGCTCATCCCGACAGGTCATATCTCTTATCCATTGCTTCAAAACGGCGAGCGTTTTCCGATGATTTCGCCACAGGCAAGAGGATTTGAGCCAAAGGGACTGAATAAGGCCCAGCGTTTTTCCGCTAACATGGAAGGTGTGGCGTATCTTGAGCGTTATGCTTACGAGCTAATTGAATACTTGTCCAAAGAAAAAGTAAATGCTGTATATACAGCGGGTGGTGCAAGTAACAGCGATACCTGGCTTACCATAAGAGCCAATGTTTTAAACCGGCCAGTTTACAAAATGAAAAACGTTTCAGGCGCAGTTGGAGCGGCGATACTTGCGGCCTCAAAAACTTATTATAATTCAATAATAGAAGCCGTTGCAGCTATGGTGAAAATCGAGAAAGAGGTTATTCCGCAAAACGTACTGGCAGAAAAATACGAACTTAATTATCGAAAGTTTATAGATATAATGCAGCAAAAAGGATATATAAGAGGAGGGTTTGATGCTTAGCGTTTATTTATTAAGACATGGCGAAACGCCTTATAACGCCGACAATAATCGTTATTGTGGACGTACCGACATAGAACTTACAACAAAGGGCATTATGCAAGCACAGGGGATCAAAAGCCAACTGGATGGAATGCATATTGATGCTGTTTATTCATCGCCATTAAAAAGGGCAAAACATACTGCACAACTAGCGACGGGGCGCGACCCTGTGGCAGACCAACGACTGATTGAAATTGATTTTGGCAATTGGGAAAATAAAACCAAGGATGAATTTATTGTAGAAAATCCCGACCTGTGGTATAACTGGATAATGGATCCTTCCAATACAAAAGCTGGCGGAACAGGCGAGAGCGGCAACACCATAGTAGCACGGATTGACAGCTTTTATAACGAAATGCTTGAGCGCCATGCTAACCAAACCATTGTGGTTGTTGGGCACAATGGTATCAACCGTTTGTTCCTGGCTTTTAAATTAGGCATGCCGCTAAATAAATATCGCAGCATATTCCAGGAAAACTCGGCTATTACTTTGTTCGAACTGGACGAAAAAGGAGAGATTACTTTAAAGAAATTAAACGCCTGATATCACCCAAACTGCCATGGAAACTTTAATGAATAAAATAGCAGCAATATTTTTTTTACTTGCCATAAGTACGCGAATCTCTTCAGCGCAAACAGAGATCAATATCTTGAAGTTCAAAGATGCCGCCGACTTTCAGGCTTACTTAAAATATACCGGTACCAATGTGCCAATTATTAGCGGCCATAGGGGTGGCACCACAAAAGGCTACCCGGAAAACTGCGTCGCCACTTTTGAAAATACGCTAAAATATACCCCCGCTTTTTTTGAGATTGACCCACGGTTAACCAAAGATAGTGTTGTAGTGATCATGCACGACGCTACGCTTGACCGTACAACAACCGGGAAAGGGAAAATATCTGATTATACATATGCAGAGCTGCAAAAATTTAGATTAAAAGATCCAGAGGGAAACGTTACTGACTACAAAATACCAACGCTTAGAGAAGTTATTTTATGGAGCAAGGGGAAAACTTTTTTAAATCTTGATCATAAAGATGTGCCTTTAGAGATGACTGCCAAAATTTTAAAAGAATGCGGAAATGATATAGTAATGCTTACAGTGCATAATGCTAAGCAAGCTAAGTTTTACGCAAATAACAACCCTAAGAATATGATGTCGGCATTTGTACTCACTAAAGAAGCATTTAAAAAATACGAAACCGCCGGCGTTCCTTGGAAAAACATGATCGCCTATGTCGGTCCGACCAATAAGCCGGAGAATAAAGAACTCTTTGATATGCTGCATGCAAAAGGCGTAATGTGCATGATCTCGGCAGCGCCATCATACGATAAATTACCAACAGCGGCAGAGCGTGATGAACATTACCGGGAAACTTTTAAGCAAGGTGCAGATGTATTAGAGTCAGACATGCCAATTGAAGTTGCGCAGGCCATACAAAACCTGATGCCAAAATCCGGTCCACAGGTCAAGTGTTGGGCAAAAATGAAATTAGAAAAGAAATAGCATTTTAAGCTAAGATACATTTAATCCCCTAACCTTATAAGTTGACTGTTTGAACGAATAAGGCGATGGAACCAATCCCCTATTAAACCATCATCAGAGCTACCAGAAAACGCTGATTTCATATACGAAATCAGCGTTTTTGCTTTATGGGTCGCGCTATAGGTAAAATTTGAATGAAGCCAATGACGCTGGATGACGCTGAAATAAGACTTTGGCCATCAGCAAAGCCTCCCGTTAAATTCCCTGACCGAACAACCGAACAATTAAAAAGGCCTTTTGGACCTCTGATACTGTCCAATGTGTCCATTTCTGTCACTGGGCTTGCCTCCAATCCTGTTTTGTTTTTTAAAGTCTGAAGGTGAGTGCTTACAGAAATTTCTTTATTTTTTGTGATGTAATGATGACTTATCAAAAAAATAGCTTTAAGACTTCATCAGATAATTAGCGTCCATACATCCAGACGCTCAAACATCGCCAGTAACAGACCCATACATTCCAAAAGTCATCGGTAATACGCCATTGGCTGTCATCGGACATTACGTGCTAAGCGACTTTGACTGGGATGCAGCTACAAACTCGATAACTGCGGGTAATATCCTCACGAAACTTTCAATTACTGACATCTATCATATTTCATCCAAACGCCCATCATGTTTTAGCCCCGCCGGCCGGGATACTTTTGTCTCAAATTAAACAATATGAAAAATTTAGACAAAACCTTAAAAATGGTCGTACTGTTGGTCGTCATAGGCTTAGTCGTACCAACCCTAACTTTGGCCCAAGGCGTTTATAAACTGGCTGCCGGGCCCGGCGTCGTCATCAAAGTATTAGGATCTTCCAACGTACATGACTGGGTCATGGCTTCGACCGTCATGGATAGCAAAGGCGAATTTACGGTTACCGGCGAAACGCTAGGCGGTTTAAAAAAGCTGAGCTTCCAGTTAGCTTTTAAAAGCCTGAAAAGCGAGCATGAGACCATGGACGAGCGCATGTACAAGTCGGTGAACGAAAGTAAGTTTCCGAATATCACTTATAAATTGTTATCGGCAACCGTTAGTGGTGTTACAAAAGACAAGTTCCTCATCGCCACTAAAGGCGAATTAACCATCGCCGGAGTGACACAAACCATCAGCATGGATGTCAATGCTCTCCTCAATACGGATAACTCGATTACCTGCAGCGGATCGCAAAAGATCAAGCTGACTGACTATGGCATCAAACCGCCCACTTTCATGCTCGGTGCGATGAAAGTTTATAATGACCTCACCATTCAATTTAATTTAATCTATAAAAAATAGTACCATGAATCTTAAACATACATTGATCGCTTTAGCCATAGCCCTGCCTTTCGGAGTACAGGCGCAGGACATGCAATTTTTTCGCCCCAATAACCAATTAGGCATCAACCGATTTGAGACCGTTAAAGTTGATACCGTACCCTTTACCGGGTTAAAAGTAAAGATAGGCGGTGGTTTTACCCTGGCGTACCAGACGCTGAAAGCTTTTAATACTGCTACGCCGGTAACAAAAACTATCGGTACTGCCACTGGTAACATCAATGCCATTACGCCCTTGTATAATGGCTTTAACCTGCCAATGGCCAACCTCATCTTTGATGTGCAGTTGGCAGATGGCGTACGCCTGAACATGACCTCTTACTTATCGACCAGACACCACGAGGATAGCTGGGTGAAAGGCGGCTACCTGCAGATCGATAAAGTAGGCTTCCTGCACAGCGACCTGGCGGACCGCCTCATGAAGAATGTGACCGTTATAATCGGCCAGTCTGACGTGGATTATGGCGACCAGCATTTCCGCAGGTCCGACGGCGGCAACACGATCTATAACGCATTCGTTGAGAACTACATTATGGATGAGTTCGCTACTGAGATCGGTATGCACGTTTATTACAAATGCCCCCAAACCGGTCTGTTTGCCATGGGTGGCATCACAGACGGCGAACTGAATGCCGTGACCATCGCGCCTACAAAAATTGATGCTAAAACCGGCCAACCGAATAAATTTCCCCCGGCATACCTGGGTAAATTAGGCTTTGACAAACAGCTGAACCCTGACTTCCGCCTGCGCATCTCCGGTTCATTTTATACCGTGGCCAGCGCCAACAGCAATACCTTGTTTGGGGGTGACCGTTCCGGTTCTAATTATTTTAACGTGATGTCCAATCCGACCACTGCAGCTGGATCAACCCTTACCCAGGCTGTAGATTATAATGCCTTCTCCGGTCGTTTCAATCCGGGTTTCAGCCAGGAAAATCATGCTTATATGGGCAACTTGTTCCTGAAATATAAAGGCCTGGAATTCTTCGGCACTGCCGAAACCGCGAAAGGACGTACCATCACCGAAACTACTAACCGCGGCGCACGCCAATATGCCGGAGAACTGATTTACCGTTTCCCTCAGGGTACAGAGAATTTTTGGGTAGGCTATCGTTATAATACCGTAACTGCGACCATCGCCGGCAATACCACGGATGTGACCATCGACCGTTCTGCCGGTACCGTCGGTTGGTTCCTGACCCATAACATAATGATGAAAGCTGAATATGTGAACCAGCAGTATAAAAACTATGATGCTACTAATATTTTGAATGGCGGTAAGTTCAGCGGCCTGGTCATTCAGGCGGCCATCTCTTTTTAATATTTAAATGCCCCCCTTTGGAGACAAGGGGGGTATTATTTTTTGTAGACATGAAAAAGATCCTGATTTCCGGCCTGTTAACCGGTTGCATTTTGTTTGTATTGAGTTATGGCGGCTTGTTGCTTTCCGTGCGATTTTTCCCAGCCTTGTTTGCAGAGTACAATAACCCGCTATTTAATTCAGATGGCAACCGCGACCTGTTGTTTTACCTGCATGCCTTCATCTTTAGCTTGGCTTTGTCATGGTTCTGGGACCGCTTCAAAAGCCTGTTTCACGGCGCCTTGCTGGTCAGGGGCCTGGAATTAGGTCTGGTATACACGCTGGTTGCCTTGCTGCCGGTAATGTGGATATCCTTTAGTGCACTGGATGTGACGCTGGTCATGGTATTCAGCTGGCTGGTTTACGGCTTTATTCAGGCCATTATAGCCGGCATAGTCCTCGCCCGGCTCAACCCTTAAATGATAAAGCCATGTATAGGTTTAAGCTTCTTTGGATAAGCTTATTGCTACTGCTTTCTCCTGGCAAAGAACAATGGGTAATAACCGACACCAGCAACCTGATTGTAAACGGCAGCACCAATATCAATAAATTCTCCTGCGAGATTCCGTCTTATGACCGTTTGGATACGCTGACTATTACCCGGAATGGTAAAGGCGCCCTATTGTCCGGCAATGTGGGGCTTAATGTGCAGAGCTTTGACTGTCACAATTCTATGATGACGCGCGACCTGCGGAAAACGCTTCATCAAAAGGAATATCCCAGATTATTTATACAGTTCCTGTCGCTGAACGAATTGCCCGGTTTGACGGCTAAAGCGCAGTCCGTTACCGGCCTGGTCGATATCCAGCTCGCCGGAGTGACCAGACGACTGGAGGTCAGCTACCAGATATCAGCCGATGCGGACAGAACGATCCACCTACTGGGTTTCAAAACGATCAAATTTACCGACTTTAACCTGGTACCTCCGAGTAAGCTGGGCGGCATGATCAAAACTAACGATGAACTTACCGTTACCTTTCATTTGCGAATCAGGGCCATCTGAACATAAATGAAAAAAAAACGGAATAATTCATCTATTGCCTGATCAAATATACCGCCTCATGGAATTGATTTGAGGATCAGAAGCACTTCAGTCATGATCTTATTTAGCTTCGGCTTTTGGAGATAAGCTGGGCATTATTTCGTCGGTAGATCACTCTGAAACATGATCAAAATCATATTTTAAGGGGCTATATCCGCGCACATTTGTGCTATGGAAACGACGATAGATGCCAATACCAAGATCAGCCAATTGTTGCGATTTGACCGGGAACTGGTCATAACAACGCTGGTCAACCTGAACGGTAAATTCTCCAAACTCCGAAATCCTATCTTAAGGAATCTGCTGGTCAAACGTGTCAGTATTGCTGATGCCTGTAAGATCTCTCAGACGCCCTTGGCGGATTTTTTGCATAGTATGGAACAGATAGGTTTCCGGGTAATAAAGCCGGCAGAGGAGGTTGTTGTACCAGATGTTCTTGCTGAAACAACATTTGTCGAGCCTCGGGATTACCTGGAACTGGATGTCCGGCCGATACTGGCCCTTCACAAAGACCCGCTGAAGGAGATCTTAGATACAGTTAAGCTGCTGAAAACGAAACAGGGCCTGAAACTCATTAATACCTTCGAGCCCTTGCCACTCATTCATCTGCTCGCAGAAAAAGGCTTTGCTTATCGCGTAGTTCATGAGGCGCCTGACCTGGTCATAACATATTTTAATCGGGCAGCTCAAAATTCAGGGTCAGTGGAAATACCTGTCGTAGCACCGATCATTGATACAGATCTTTTCGATCAGGCCATAGCTTTGTTTAGTCCTGAAAAGCTGACGACTATTGATGTCCGCGCTTTGGAAATGCCGAAACCGATGTTGTCCATCCTAGAGCACGCTGCTGTGCTCGCACATGACGGGGCTTTATTTGTTTACCATAAAAAGATCCCGGTTTATTTGCTCCCTGAATTGGAAAAGCAGGGGCTCACTTATCTCTTTAAAAATATCGGGCCGGGGGATGTGCATATGTTAATTTTCCATCCATGACGTCGATCAAACAAAATCCCGGTCTCTACCGGATTGTCGTTACCCACTATGCCGTATCGGCCTGTTGTTTCCTGGGACTTACCCTGCTGATGCTGCTTTCGGTCAAAGCCTTTACCGGTCATTACTTTCACCCGCAGATTCTGGCCATTACGCATCTTGCCGCGCTGGGTTGGGGTACCGTGATCATTATGGGTGCATCCTACCAATTGATTCCCGTGGTATTAGAAACAGACCTCTACAGCGAAAAGCTGGCTTGGGTGAGTTTCATTCTTTTTATGCCGGGCATGGTCGGTTTAATCTGGTCGTTTTGGATCTTCGTACCAGGTATTTATATGCAAGGCAGCGCCTTGCTACTGTTGGCCAGTATTATTTTGTTTACGGTTAATGTTTATCTCACCGGCCGGCAGAAGCAGCAGGAGGCAATCCAGGAGACTTTCATTTTCAGTGCCTGTCTTTGCCTTTGCCTGACCGTAGCATTGGGTGCGGCGCTGGTGTTTAACTTTACCTTGCCGATCTTTCCCCAGGATTCGCTATATTTTTTAAAGCTGCATGCCCATCTCGGCCTCATCGGCTGGTTCCTGCTCATGCTCATTGGCGTCAGCTCCAAGCTGGTACCCATGTTCCTGGTATCCCGTTATCAAGGCACCCGATTGCTGAGCTGGAGCTATTACCTAATTATCAGCGCTCTGTTGCTTTTTCTGATTGATACTTACTTGTTCGGACTCAGCTATCGAACTTATATCGCGTTCGCAATCGGCGGTGCTGGACTGGCGTGTTATTTCATATTTCTTTATAAATGCCTGCGCTCGCGCCTGCGCAAGCAGGTCGACCTGCCGATGCTGAATAGCTTTCTTTCTTTTATCCTGCTTAAGATCGCAGTGTTGCTTGTGCCGTTTATCATCTACTTTCACCTCAAACATAATCCTGCAACTATCCGGTTTTCTATGGTTTATGGCGAACTGATGTTTATGGGCTGGATAACCTCGCTGATCTTAGGGCAGACTTTCAAAACCCTGCCTTTTATTGTCTGGGTGAAACATTATGAGCACCTGACGGGAAAATTCAAAACGCCACTGCCGTCTGATCTGTTTGCTGACTATCTCCTCAAGGCACAAACCATCGCTTTCCTGGTGTTTTGTGTCACCTTCATGCCCGGCTGCTATTTGATGCGGGTGCCGCTGATTTATATTGGTGTGGCCGCATTAATGGCGACAGCTGTATTGTATGTATGTAATGTATGTATCGTTATCTTTCATCAAACCCGCACTTATGGCCAGCTTTGATATCACCGACCCGCTGTCTTTTTTAAAGGCTGACATTATGGAAACCCTGCGCCTTGTCATCGACCCCGAATTGCACATTAATATCATCGATCTTGGACTTGTATACGACATCGCCGTCGATGCGGATAAAAACCTGGTATTGGTGACCATGACTTTGTCTTCCGCTTATTGTCCGATGGGCGAAAGCATCATTTCGGCAGTGAAAAACTGTATCGAAGGGCATTATGAAAGCTATACAGCCGAGGTGGTACTCGTCTGGCAACCCGTATGGTCTTATGACAATATTTCGGAGGAAGGTAAACGTTTATTAGGTCTCTGATGCAACGACTACACAACGTTCCTTTCAGCCGCCTTGCGTTGTTCAACTTTATCATGTTATCGCTGTGGGGCGTTGTACTCCGCTACATGCAGCTGGCCGACCTGCCTTTCAACTATCAGTATTTGCTGCATGCGCATTCTCATTTTGCATTTTCAGGCTGGATGTTCCTGTCCATCGCTTTCCTGATAGCCCGGCTTTGCGGGGGTGGCAAGCTGTCCGTCGGTTTCCATTGGGTGCTCATTTTAGCACAGGTCAGCGCCTGGGGCATGTTATTGAGTTTTTCACTACAGGGGTACCGGGCAATATCAATCACCTTTTCTACGCTTTTTGTGCTGGTTGGCTTTCGGCTGGCCTACCTGGTCTGGAAAAGAAAAGGTTTGCACACCGCGGTCAACCAACCTGCCCGTCTGCTGATCAATTATGCACTGGCTTTTCTCTGCATGTCGGCGTTAGGCCCGTTTGCCCTGGGGCCACTGGCGGCGCTTGGAATGAAAGCCAGTCTGCTTTATCAGGATGCGATCTACTTTTATCTGCATTTTCAATTGAACGGCTTTATGGAACTGGCCGTGCTTGGCCTTTTAGTGGCCGGCCTACCTACGGGTATGATGGCGAGCGGTGATAAGCGCTGGTTGCAAATGTTTACGCTTTCCGCAATGCCATTATATGCCACCTTCTGTTTATGGTCCCGACCGGCATCGCCAATCTGGTGGATCGCCGGAACTGCTGCCGGTCTCCATATGCTCAGTTGGCTCATCTTAGCCAGACGTTATCGCCATTGTTTGGCTCAAATGAGCTGGCTGGAAAAACTGGCCTTATTAGCCCTGACCTTGAAATGCATATTGCAATTGACAATCTGTTTTCCGCCGATCGGTGAATGGGCATTTTCTAATCGTAACCTCATTATCGGTTATATCCACCTTCTGACGTTGGGTATCCTGATGCCGCTGCTGATTGGACAGCTTATCCGGTTGGGGTGCTTGCCGCAAAACGCAACGACAGGACGGTTGCTGGTGGTATATATGATACTGGTCATACTTTATCTGACGCTGCTGTTTTTACAACCGCTCCTGAGCCTGTTCCACGTCGTCATTCCCTTTTACCAGTTATCGCTGTTTATTTTAAGCTTGTTGTTCTTTTTCTGGGGTGCCGGTTTATTCACAAAAGCCTGTGGAAAAATTAAATATTGAATATGATTCGGATCATTTTTAGGCCAGACTAAAACCAGGAAGTTTGTCCGTGTTATTTCTTTAAAAATACTTGATCAATGATCAGCTATAGCCCTAAAACACCATGATGAATATAAGCGAAACAGACACCCCGGCCAAAACATATACTGCGGAAGAAGCCTTCCAACTTTCCATTGCTTACTTCAACGGCGATGAACTGGCGGCAAGGGTTTGGGTGAATAAATATGCCCTGAAAGATTCTACCGGAAATATCTATGAGGGCACGCCGGAAGCCATGCATCACCGCCTCGCCCGCGAGATTGCCAGGATCGAGCAACGTTACCCAAACCCACTTTCGGAGCAGGAAGTCTTCAATCTGATCTGCAATTTTAAATATATCATCCCGCAGGGCAGCCCCATGACCGGTATCGGCAATCCTTACCAGATCGCTTCGCTGTCTAATTGTTTTGTCATCGGTCATGACGGGCCGGCTGATTCTTACGGCGGCATATTTAAACTCGACCAGGAACAGGTGCAATTGATGAAACGTCTCTGGACCGAGGACAACGTTACATTCAAAGGCAAGTTTTACAACGTGGAGAACCTGAGCGTCGGGCCGAAGCCGATTCAAAAGCCGCATCCACCGATCTGGACGGGGGGCAGCGCTGAAGTGGCGCTGAAGCGCGCCGGTTTCGTCCTTCCGCCTGGCGTGGACGCCGCCAATCTGCGCGGTCTGGTCACCGGCCAGCAACAGGCCGTGCCCGGCGGGAAGATCCTGTTCGGCACACCGCTGGTCGAAGCCGCGCCGCGCTGGGCCGACATCGCCTGGCTGCGCTCGCAGACCCGGCTGCCGATCGTCATCAAGGGCATATTGGCGGCGGATGACGCGCGCCTTGCGGTCGACCATGGGAT
>Ga0207647_10000283_pt1 | contig 41512 bp, 38 predicted proteins | sample KBSCornC2_FD_184295 | JGI IMG/M metagenome (GOLD analysis project Ga0207647, IMG submission 184295) | Corn rhizosphere microbial communities from Kellogg Biological Station, Michigan, USA - C2 (SPAdes) (version 2) | ecosystem: Host-associated > Plants > Roots > Rhizosphere ... | reverse complement strand
TGTCCGCGCACCTGCCGATAGACCGGCTCGCGGTATCGCCGCATCAGTTCGCCATAAGCCGGTTGGCGTCCGGCCAGCGCCAGCGCGGCCAGTTCGCCGTCCGAGCAGCCGGCGAGGTCGAGGCTCACCGCTGCTTTGCCGTCAGTGCCTTGACGACCGCCCGGTCGAACCGCGCAGCCTGGTCGGGCCGGAGCACGCCGCGCATCGCGAAGATATGCTCGAGTGTTTCCTTCTGGAGTTCGCCCATCGCCTGGTGCGAATGATCGACTGCGGCCTGGACTTGCGGACCATAGCCATGCTCGGCTTCGATGGCGTCCGCGAGCCGGGCATTGTCGGCGCGCAATTGCAGTTCGAGCGCCTGTTTGCGGATGGCGAAGCGGGCCTCGATCGCTTCGATGCGCGCCTGCTGGCGAGGGTCCAGGTCGAGTTGCTGGTGCAGCAGGCTGTGAAGTTCGGTTTCGACGGGCGCCTGCCGCGCGACATAGGCACGCCCAATGAATGCACCCACGATCGCGGCAGCGAAGGCGATCAGCGCGACCAGCAAGAGCCGCCGACGGTCATTCATTCGCCACCACCCAGCAGGGTCGATGGCGCAAGCGTGACCGGGGTCCCGAAGGGGACGGCGCTCGCCGCACGAACCGGCGCCGGTTCAATCACCGATCCCGCGACGCCGACCAGCAGCGCCGCCGTTCCGGCAAGGCCCAACATCGCGCCCGACAATGGCGCCGCCGCGCGCGCGGCGATGTCAGCCATGACCGCAGCGTCGAGCGAGACGAGACCGGGATGTACCGGCATCTCGCGCAAGCTTGCCAGGGCGGTGTCGATGTCGGTCATGTTCGTTCCTTCCAGGCTTACATAGTCCGTTACGCAGCCCAGGCGCCAATCCCTCATCGATCGGCGATGCTGGATGAGGGATCGTCTCGCCACCCGCGTATTGGTCAATATCAATCGAAAGGACTCATCATGCACGCGATCCGACTTGCCGCCGCCATCGCCGCTGTCGCCGTCGCCACGCCGGCGATCGCACATCCCAAGCTTCTTGCCTCGACGCCGGCTCCGCAGGCGACGGTCAGCAATGTCACGCGGGCGAGCCTGACCTTCAGCGAGACGCTGATGGCGCCGCTTTCGGGCATCGACCTGTCGATGCCCGGCATGCCGGGCATGGCGAACCACGCACCGATGAAGATCGCGGGATTCCAAACTTCGGTCGCCCAGGACGGCAAGACGCTGGTCGCAGCCTTTCCGCGCGCGTTGCCGGCCGGCACCTATCAATTGAACTGGCACGCGGTTGCGTCCGACACGCATCGCGTCACCGGAAGCCTGACCTTCACGGTTCGCTGAGCCGGTGAGCGACTGGCCGCTCGTCGCGATACGGCTCGCGCTTTACGGCGATCTGGGGCTTCTCTTTGGAATCCCGCTGTTCGCGCTATACGGCCTGACAGGGAAGGCACAGCGCGATCTGCTGCCCGTCGCGACGCCCTGCGCTGTCTTGGCGGGGGGTGGCTTACTGCTGGGGGCGCTCGGATTTGCGATGATCGCGGCGTCCATGAGCGGGACCCCGGTCGCCGCGCTTGATCCCGCCATCGTCAGGGTGCTGCTAACCGAGACCAGCTTGGGTTGGGCTTTTCTTTGCAGGAGTGCGGTCCTCATACTGGTGTTTGCGATTTCTCTGCGTGGCAGGCTGGGTGCCGTTCCGGGGCTGGTGCTGCTCGCATCGTCCGGCGCCATCGCGGTCTCGACGCTCGCCTGGTCGGGACACGGCGCTGCGAGCGAAGGTGCCGCCGGACTGATCCATCTGGGTGGCGACATCGTGCACCTGCTCGCGGCATCCGCCTGGATCGGAGCCTTGGCGGTGCTTCTGCTGCTGGTGACGCCACGCCGATCTCATTCAATCGAGCGCATCACTACGGCCTATGCTGCGCTTGCTGGCTTCAGCGTGGCGGGGAGCATGATTGTCGGGCTCGTCGTTGCGAGCGGCCTGATCAATGGCGCCTTCCTCGTTGGCGCGGGCAATGTCACTACGCTGGGCCACTCGCTCTATGGCTGGTTGTTGATTGCCAAGCTGCTGCTGTTCGGCGGCATGCTGGGGTGCGCGGCGCTCAACCGCTACAGGTTTACTCCCCGCCTGGCAGATTCGATCGGGCGGGGCGCGCCGGGGCGGGCGCTCGCTGCGCTTCGCCGCAGCATCGCGTTCGAGACTATCCTCGCTGTTGCCGTGCTTGGCCTTGTCGGCTGGCTGGGCACGCTGGAGCCGCCTGCCGTTGGATCGTGATGCCTTCGAGGCACCAGTGCACGCACATCACGGCTTTTTCGACATCACCTTCGCGAGACGAAGAAGTTGTAGAGCGGCCCGAAGATCAGCGCGATATACCAGCCCCAGCCGAGGCTCTCGACGAGCCCGAGGAAGAACGCCTGCCAGCTCAGCAGCCCGAACCCGGGAAGGAAGGTCGCGAGAGCAGAATGCCTGATGGGCAGCGCCGGCAGCAATACATATCCTGCGATGCAGAATGTGTAGGAAATCGCCAGAAACAGGCTCAGGCTCAGCCCCAACGCAACGACTGGCATCAGATGAGGCGCGGCATGCGCCGAAGCGGATGGAATCTTCGCCATCTCAAGCACCTCCCTGATGAACAACGGGCGCGTTGCCCGTATAGGTTCTCGGTGCCGCTTCGAACTTGGTGCGGCAGTCTTCCGAGCAGAAATAATAAGCGTGGCCTTCCCAGATGCTGGATTTGGCGCCTGCGATCGGCACGATCTTCCCACAGACGGGATCGCGATCCCAGGCCGGCGGGATCCATGCGCCGTTGCCGCCGGGCGGTGCATTCCTGTTGCTATGATGGTGATGACCCATGACATGCGCGCCGCAGCCGAACCGCATCATCACGAAGAACAACACGGCCCAGAACAGCAGATAACCGATCATGCCCATCGCCCGGTCCCTCCTATTGCCTAGGCATGGCGCTGGGCCTGCCCGACATCGGCATTCCGCCCATCTGCATGCTCGGCATCATGCCCGTTTCGTGCGCGAGCAGCCGATCCGCCGTCATCTTCTGCTCGGCTGACAGAACGGCATAGAGATTTACCAGCGCGGGCTTTAGCGTGCGAAGATTGGCGAGCCCCGCCGTCAGCGCCTGCTCGTGCAGTTCCAGTCGTCTTTCCAGTGAGGGCAGCGCGGCGCCACCGGAGGCAGACATCATCGCCGCATGAACCGGGCCGGCTCGCCTGGCATTGGCGCGCAGGACTTCGGCAAACGCATTCCACGCGCCGGCCTGCAAGTCGCCAATCTTGAGTTCGCTCCGCAGCGACCCGATCCGTCCTTCGATGTCGGCGGCCATTGGCATTCCACCGCCGGCCATACAGCCCATCGGCACGTCCGCGCCGCCCTTCATCCCCATCATCGGCATCTTGCCGCCATCGGAACCCATGCCGCTCATGCCCGAGCCACCGCCCATCACGACATCTGGCTTCGCGGTTGGAGCAGTCGGTGCCGGCGGTTGCGGCGTGGGGGGTGCCGGGGCGGCGACCTCTCCCGGATGATGCCCGGCATGGGGGTCCGTGGCACTTTGCGCGTTGACCATTGCCGGCACGGCACCGACAAGCGCCAGCGCCGCAGCGCCGGCCCATATATGTTCGGACTTGATCATGTGTTTTCTCCTGGAAAGGGATGGGAACTGCCGATCGCAGCAGCCTGGCCCCGAGGTTCGGTTAGCCCGGACAAAGGCCCAAGGGGCAGGAAGAAGCCGGGAACACGTTACTGGCTCGCTGTAGCGCCCTGTTCCGGTGGTGGTGTGTATCGGTGTCGCTCAGAGCCATGACGCCACCCTCTCGCAACAGGGCGATATCGTAAGAGTAGGAGCATCACTGTACGTAATGATCCCGAGTGCCTGGCGAGGCCCTTGACCTTAACACGGTGTCAGACCCCATATGATGAGGCGTCGATCAGGAGCACCGCGATGACGTACGCCGAACATCATGCACACGACCATTCCCATGTCGCCCAGGGAGGCGGAGCGAAGGATCCGGTCTGTGGGATGACGGTTGATCCGAAGACAACGGCCCACCATGCGGTTCATGACGGAACCACCCATGATTTCTGCAGCGCGAGCTGCCGCACCAAGTTCGTTGCCGATCCTGACCGCTACCTCGTTCCAGCCGCGCCTGCGCCACTCGAACCCGCTACGGGCACGATCTGGACCTGCCCAATGCATCCGGAGATCCGTCAGGATCACCCGGGTAGCTGCCCGATCTGCGGCATGGCGCTGGAGCCTTTGACCGCTACCGCAGAAACCGGCCCCAGTCCCGAACTCGCCGATATGACCCGTCGCTTCTCGGTCGGGCTTGTGTTGGCGCTGCCGGTGCTCGTCCTCGAAATGGGCGGTCATGTCTTCCCGGCAATCCACCACCTCGTGCCGATGCGGATCGCGATCTGGATTCAGTTCGTGCTGGCAACGCCCGTCGTCCTTTGGGCGGGGTGGCCGTTCTTCGAGCGCGGCTGGGCCTCGGTTCGCACGCGCAACCTCAACATGTTCACCCTGATCGCGATGGGAACCGGGATCGCCTGGGCCTACAGCATGGTCGCAGCGCTTGCGCCTGGCGTTTTTCCGCCCGCCTTCCGTTCGGCCGATGGCACGGTCGCGATCTATTTCGAAGCCGCCGCCGTCATCACCGTGTTGGTGCTGCTCGGCCAGGTACTTGAGTTGCGCGCCCGCGAGCGGACGTCGGGTGCGATCAAGGCGCTGCTCAACCTCGCGCCCAAGACCGCGCGGCGCATCGACGTGAACGGCAGCGACGAAGAGGTTGGCCTCGACCAGATCGTCGTCGGCGATCGGCTGCGGGTTCGCCCGGGCGAGAAGGTGCCGGTCGACGGCGTGGTCGAAGACGGTCGCTCTTCGCTCGACGAGTCCATGGTCACGGGCGAATCGATGCCGACGACGAAAGCACTCGGCGACAAGGTCATCGGCGGTACGCTCAACCAGACCGGCGCGCTCATCATCAGGGCCGACAAGGTCGGCCGCGACACGATGCTCGCCCGGATCGTGCAGATGGTTGCCGCCGCGCAGCGCTCGCGCGCGCCGATCCAGCGCATGGCCGATCAGGTCTCCGGCTGGTTCGTGCCAGTGGTGCTGGCGATCGCGGTGCTCGCTTTTGCGGGCTGGGCGATCTGGGGTCCTGAGCCTCGCTTCGCCTATGGGCTGGTCGCTGCAGTGGCGGTGCTGATCATCGCCTGCCCCTGTGCGCTGGGCCTGGCAACACCGATGTCGATCATGGTCGGCGTCGGCCGCGGCGCTGGACTCGGCGTCCTAATCAAGAACGCCGAAGCGCTCGAACGCATGGAAAAGGTCGATACGCTGGTCGTCGACAAGACCGGCACGCTGACTGAAGGTCATCCATCGGTGACGAATATCGTGGCTGGTCCGGGATTCACCGAGGACGAGGTGCTGCGCCTCGCGGCCGGCGTGGAGCGCGCCTCCGAGCATCCGCTCGCCCGCGCGATCGTCGAGGCAGCGGGCAGTCGCAAGATGGCGATTCCCGAGGTTGCGGACTTCGACTCCCCGACGGGCAAGGGTGCACTCGGCGCCGTGGAAGGCAAGCGCGTGCTGCTTGGCAACACCGCCTTTCTCAAGGAGCACGGGGTCGATACCGCGGCGCTGGCCGTGCCGGCCGACGAACTGCGGCGCGACGGGGCGACCGCGATATTCGCCGGGATCGACGGCGTCGTCGCGGGCGTGCTCGCCATCGCCGACCCGATCAAGAAGACGACGCCCGAAGCACTCGCGGGCCTGCGGGCCGAGGGCATCCGCGTGGTGATGCTGACCGGCGACAACCGCACCACGGCCGAAGCGGTCGCCCGGACGCTGGGCATTGACGAGGTCGAAGCCGAGGTGCTGCCCGATCAGAAGAGCGCCGTCGTCGAGCGCCTGAAGCGCGAGGGCCGCATTGTCGCGATGGCTGGCGACGGGGTCAACGACGCGCCCGCGCTCGCCGCCGCCGAGGTCGGCATCGCGATGGGATCGGGCACCGACGTCGCGATCGAGAGCGCCGGCATCACGCTGCTCAAGGGCGACCTGATGGGGATCGTGCGCGCGCGTCGGCTCAGCCAGGCAACCATGTCCAACATCCGCCAGAACCTCGTCTTCGCCTTCATCTACAATGCGGCCGGTATTCCCGTGGCGGCAGGGCTGCTCTACCCGCTGTTCGGCATCCTGCTCTCGCCGATGATCGCGGCAGCCGCGATGGCGCTGTCGTCGGTCAGCGTCGTCACCAACGCGCTCAGGCTCAACCGGCAATCGCTATGAACATAGGTCATGCCTCGAAGGCGAGCGGGGTCTCGCAGCGGATGATCCGCCACTATGAGAAGATCGGCCTGATCCCGGCCGCTGCGCGCCGTGATAGCGGCTATCGCGACTATTCGGATGCGGACGTCCATCGGCTTCGTTTCATAGCCAATGCCCGCGATCTCGGCTTTCCGATCGAAGAAATCCGCAAGCTGCTCGACCTGTGGTCCGATCGCGGTCGCGCCAGTTCCGAAGTCAAGGCGCTGGCGGAATCACGCGCTGCGGACCTGGGCCGGAAGGCCGACGCGCTTCAGGCAATGCGCTACGCGCTGCTCGATCTGGCGACGCGTTGCCATGGCGATGATCGTCCCGATTGTCCGATCATCGCGCAACTTGCTTCCTGAGTTACGCGGCTCGGCTACGCGCTACGCCCGGTCCAAATGGCCCGCTTCGCGTCTGACCCCAACCCAGACTGAGTTGGAAAACCGACCGAAGGCGCAAGAGAAGCGAAGTCAATCCGCGCAATAAACGTCCTGTTGTCCGCCGTACTTCGCTCGGATCGGCGACAAGAGGGCGACTGCAGATAGCAATGCCGCGCTACCGTGGTGACTAAGCCCGTGATAAGCCTGAGTACGAACAGCCGAGACTGCACCTTATACTATTGATATATCATAGAAAAATTGGAGCGGGCGAAGGGATTCGAACCCTCGACCCCAACCTTGGCAAGGTTGTGCTCTACCCCTGAGCTACGCCCGCTCTGGCGTTTCGCTGCACGGCGGCAACGATAGGAGCGCGCTCATAGCGTGCATGGGGAGTGGCGGCAAGGGTGGTTTTGTTCGTTTTCGGCTGCCGCGGCAAAGCGCGTGCGATGGACTGAGCGATGCTCAACGCGGGACCACGGGCACGAGATCGGCGCGTCCATGCGTGCCTGCCCCATAGCTGGGCAACGGCAGCCGTCATAGTGCTCCGCAGCCAAGGCTGCGACGCGCCACGGCCATCGCCGCAACTCCGGCGTGAATTATGCGGGCCGCAACGGGACGTGTGGAGCCCCGCGCCCGTTCGCGGCTCAGTTATCGGTTCCCGGCGGCCGGATCGGGAAGGGCAATGGCGCCACTGGAATGCCATCTTCGATCAAACCCTTGGCCTCGTCGGGCGTCGTCTGGCCGTAGATCGGGCGATGCTCGAGTTCGCCCAAATGCATCGAGCGCGCTTCATCGGCAAAGCGCGGGCCGACCCACTCCGCGCTTTTGAGCGCCTCGGCCTGAGCCTGGGCGAGGGCGGAAAGCGCCGCCTTCACCTGTTCCGGCATAATCTGCTCGTTCGCCACCGGCACGGCTGTGTTGGAATGGGCCGGCACCGGCAACTGCTGATTGCCCTTGCGGGCCAGCCGCGGCGCCATGACCGCCTTGTCGACCTCAGCCGAGTTGCAAAGCGGGCAGGTCACGAGACCGCGCACGCGCTGATCGTCATAATCCTGGCTCGATCCGAACCAGGCCTCGAACACATGGCCGTTGGCGCACCCAAGATCGAACACGATCATGATGCCACCTCAACCGCGCCGATCGGGCGGCGGTGCTTGAGCGACGGCACGCGCATGCGCACGTCCGAAGTCTTGGCCGCATCGATCTCGGCATAGCCGAGCCCATTCGCCTCACCCATATCGAGCGCGATGTCTCCCCAGGGATCAATCACGAGCGAGTGACCATAGGTGGCGCGTCCGTCCTCATGGGTGCCGGATTGCGCAGCCGCGATCACCCAGCAACTCGATTCGATCGCGCGCGCGCGCACCAGGACATGCCAATGCGCCTTGCCGGTCGGGACGGTGAATGCCGCCGGCAGCGCGAGCATGGTCGCGCCGGCATCGCTCATCGCGCGGAACAGGTCCGGAAACCGCAGATCATAGCAGATCGCCAGGCCCAGCCGTCCCCAGGGCGTGTCGACTGCCACGACCCGCTCGCCCGGGGCATAAGCGGCCGACTCGCGCCAGCTTTCGCCGGTCGGGAGATCGACGTCGAAGAGGTGGATCTTGTCGTAGCGCGCGCGGATCTCGCCGCTGCCGTCGATCACGAAGCCGCGGTTGACCAGCCGGCCGTCGGCGCGCTCGCCCTTCAGTGCCAGCGATCCGAGATGCACCCAGATCCCGGCTTCGGCAGCTGCTTTCCTGGCAGCGGCAAGCGTCGGATCGTCCGCCTCAGAGCAAAGATGCTGAGCCGCGCGCTCCCGATCGCGATCGAGCAAATTGCTCATTTCGGGGGTAAACAGCATGTCCGCCCCCTGCGCCGCAGCATCGGCAATTGCCGATGAAATCGCTTTGGCGTTGGCGGCGGGATCGATGCCGGTGCGGGATTGAAAAAGTGCTGCGCGCATCAGGCTCCCAGCAATGCATCGAGCTTGCCGGCGCGATCGAGCGCGGCGAGTTCGTCGGAACCGCCTACGTGCCGGTCATTGATGAAGATCTGTGGTACGGTATAGCCGCCATTGGCGCGCTCGAGCATCTCGGCGCGCTTCGGACCGCCGAGGCTGATGTCATACTCCTCAAAGGCCGCACCCTTGGCGGAAAGCAGCGATTTTGCCCGCGTGCAATAAGGGCAGAACATCTTCGTATAGATTTCAACCTTGGCCATTGCCGCCCATTCATTTCACATCCTGCTTACTCAGTTGTTATCGCGGCCCGGCATTGTCAATGCCGTGCACCACGCGCGACCAGCAACAGACCCGGACTTGTGTTGCTCCGGCACGCTTCAAGGCTTTTGCGCAGGCATTGACGGTAGCGCCTGTCGTGTAAACATCATCGATCAAAATGACCGGCCTGCCATCGATGTTCGCTTTTTGCGCGGGGTCGACGCGAAATGCGCCGCGCACGGCCTTGCGTCGTTCAGCCGGTCCCAAACCGCGCAGCAATGGCGTGGCTTTGATGCGCTGGAGCAGGTCGGGGCTGAAAGCCAGGCCACTATCCTTTGCGAGCTGCCGCGCAATCAGCGCCGCCTGGTTATAGCCGCGCCGCCACAGCCGCCAGCGATGCAGCGGCACCGGCACGAGCATGGCGTCCCCCGTGTCCTCAACGAGCCGGCGCATCTGCCGCGACAAGGTGATGGCGACGCCGGTCCGCCCAGCATATTTGAGCCGGAGCGCCAACGCGCGAGCAATGTCGCCATAGGCGACCGCAGCCCGCACCCCGTCCATGGCCGGCGGATCGGCGAGGCAGGCGCCGCACAACGCCTCACCTCCGGGATCAAGCGAGAACGGCTCGCCGCATGCCCGGCAGGCGGGACCGTTCAGGAACTCGAGCTTTTGCCAGCACTCGACGCAGAACACATGGTCAGCCAGGGTGACGATGCCACAGGCCGGGCAACGCGGCGGCAGCGTAAGATCCAGCACGCGCCGCAAAGGCGATTGCAGCGTGAGGAGCAGCGTCCGAGCCATTGCAGCCATGGCTGCTTGTCCACGGCGCCGCCGCGCGGCACAAGCCCCTCATGATCGCTCCCGAAATCTTCGATCGCCGCGCGCGGCGCGCGCGGCGGGATCGCGCCGCCGCCAGCTTCGCCGACCACGCCTTTCTGCTGGATTACATGATTGAAGGTCTGCTCGATCGGCTGGATATCGTCACCCGCCCCTTTTCGCAGGCGCTCGATCTGGGCTGCCACGACGGACGGCTAGCGCGCGCGCTTGCTGAGCGATCGATCGACGTCGTCTCGTGCGATGCCGGCCTGCGCTTTGCAAAGATGGCCGCAGGAATTCAGTGTGACGAGGACCGTCTTCCGTTCGCTGACCAAAGCTTCGATCTGGTCATCTCGGCAGGGGTGCTCGATCAGGTCAATGATCTTCCCGGCGCGCTCGCGCTGATCCGGCGTTCGCTCAAGCCCGACGGGCTTTTCCTCGGATGTTTCACTGGAGCGGGCAGCCTGTCGCAGCTTCGTAAGGGATTGATGGCGGCTGACCTGGCCTTGGGCTCACGGGTTGGCGCGTATCTCCATCCGATGATCGACGTGCGCGCCGCAGGCGACCTGCTCGGCCGCGCCGGCTTTGTGTTGACCGTGGCGGACGTCGAACCGCTCAAGGTGCGCTATTCCAATGTGCTCGGCTTGATCCGCGACCTACGCGGCATGGCGATGACCAATTTGCTCGCCGAACGGAGTGCGCTGGCGTTCGGCAAGCGTCGACTGGCAGCCTTGGTCGATGCCTTTGGCGAGCAAGCCGATGCCGACGGCAAGGTCACGGAAAATTTCGAACTGATCTATCTTACCGGCTGGGCGCCGGGACCGAACCAGCCGCAGCCCGCGCGCCGGGGCAGCGGCCGGCAATCGCTGGCGGAGAGCTTGCGGCCTTCGATCAAATAAGCGCGTCGAGCAGGCCGATCAGCGGGAGATCTGCCGGCGGCATCGGCAGGTCATGAAGCTCAAGCGGCCGCACCCAGCGCAAGGCCGCCGCGTCGAGCGCCTTGGGAATGCCGCTCCACTTGCGGCAAACATAAAGCAGCAGCAGAAGCTGGCGCCCGTCCTCGATGGGCGCCGTCCCGAAGCCTGCCGGAGCGAGGCAAGCGGTCTCGGTGGAGATGCCTAGCTCCTCCTTCAATTCCCGCACCAGCGCCGTCTCCGCGCTTTCGCCGCGTTCGATCTTGCCGCCCGGAAACTCCCAGAGACCAGCCATCGCGCGGCCCGCAGCCCGCTGTTGAACGAGAACACGTCCGTCCGCGTCGACCAGCGCGGCCGCCACGATCACCAGCAAATCGGACATTTCGGCCATCGTCCTCCGAGAGATTTTGTTAACCCCGGAACGATAGGTCATTGCCTGGGGCGGTGTGGGACGGCCGATACAATGTTGAGATCGAGACGCAAGCTCAAGGCTGACGACAGCGGCGCGACCGCCGTCGAATATGGGCTTATCCTTGCCCTCGTCGTGCTCGCGGCGATGGGCGCGATCGTCAAAGTGGCCAGCGGCACCATTGGCATGTGGAACAATGTAGCCACCGAGGTAACCAAATATTGAGCGCAAAGAGTCTTAACGCCGCGCTCATTATCTTTTCCGTCCGCGTTAAAACTTTGGAAACTCCTTCGGCTCTATTTTCATGTTGCTTGCCGAACCTCGCAAAGAGGGCGCGGTTGGCCGGGAACATGAATTGGGCGTTGAACAAGGAGATTATCATGCAGTTCGTTCGTAACATTCTGAAGAATTCCAAGGGTGCGACCGCCATCGAATATGGCCTGATCGCTGCCCTCATCGCCGTCGCCGCGATCAGCGCGATGACCACCCTCGGTGGCAAGATCGGCACGACCTTCAACAGCGTCTCGTCGAACCTGAAGTAAGTTCGGCGACCACAGTCGAAAAACGGAAAGGCGGCGGGGCCAGGCTTCGCCGCCTTTCTCTTTTCCGTTGCGCACGAAGAAGCTGAAATGATGCGCATCATGCGGCAGTTCCCTGCTTTCCCCTTCACGCGCACGTGCAGGGCGCTTGCTTACGCATCGCTTTTTCTATGCGCGCTCTCGTTCTTCTCCAACCTACTGCATCCGCGGCAGATGGACTTCGTCAACTTCTGGGCCGCGGGCAAGCTGGCGCTCTCGGGACATGCCGCCGCCGCCTATAATATTGCCGCGCATAAAGCCGTCCAAGCCAGTGTCGGCGCCACCGGCGGCATTATGGCGTTTCTCTACCCGCCCCCGATGCTGATCTTCGCGGTGCCTATGGCTCTGCTACCTTATACACTGTCGGTCGGCTTCTGCGTGACCGGCCTCTTCATACTTTACGTAATGATGGTCGAGCGGATCTGGCACGGATCGCGATGGCAGGCGGCCGCCTTTCCGCCTGCGGTGGTCAATGGCCTCGTTGGCCAGGTCGGATTGATGACGGGCACCGTTTTCCTTGCGGCCGCGCATCAGCTGGGAAAGCGCCCGTTCTTGAGCGGGTTGATGTTTGGCTGCCTGATCATCAAGCCCCAGCTCGCCCTGCTGCTGCCGGTTGCATTTCTGGCCGGGCGCGAGTGGCGGGCTTTCGGCGGCGCGGCTTGTTCGGTAGCGGCCTTGCTGGTCGTATCCTGGCTGATCTTCGGTGAGCAGCCCTATCTCTCGATGTTCAAAGCGACGCCTGCCTATTCGGCGATGGTGTTCGATAGCCCACTGGCCGCCTATAAGATGACCAGCATCTATGCCGCGGCGCGCTTTTGGGGCGCGGGCGCCTCGCAAGCCTATGCCTTGCAGATGCTCGTAGCCGCGGGCGCTGCCCTTGCCGTCTGGATAATCTGGCGCGGACCTTATGAGCTTTCCGCGAAAGTGGCGATGCTGGCCGCAGCTACGCCGTTGGTGAGCCCATATCTCTTTCTTTACGATGCCGTGCTGCTCATTTCACCCTTCCTGTGGCTCGCCGAACGACGCAACACCAAGGGCGGCCTCGTCGTGCTCTGGCTGCTGATGATCCTTCACATCGTCGAGAACTGGGCTGCGTGGCCCTTTGCGAATCTGATGCCCCTCGTTCCGCTCGCGCTCGTCACGATGATCTGGCGGCAGCTTAGGCCCAAGGTGGTGGCGTCTTCGGCTCGCATCTCGGAACTACCGCAACCGGCCTGACATCAGGCATTTTGCGTTACGACCATGCAACGAAAGCGGGCTCGATCCGTTGCGGCTACTGAAGATAAGGAGAAGAATGATGCGCAAATTCATCCTGGCGGCGACATTGGCCGCCGTTGCTGCTCCGATCGTGCCGGCAGCCGGCGATCCGCCGCCTTGGGCGCCGGCGCATGGCCGCCGGGCGAAGGAGGAATGGCGGGATTATGACCGGCCCGATCGGGAAAGAGGCGGCTATTACGCGGATCACTACTATCGCGACGGGCGCTATTACAAGCCGCGCCGGCTCGGTGCCGGCGACCGGATCTATCGCGGCCGTGACGGGCGCTATTATTGCCGCCGTGCCGACGGCACGACAGGCCTGATCATCGGCGGAATCGCAGGCGGTCTGCTTGGCAACACGATCGCGCCCGGCGGTTCGAAAACATTGGGAACCCTGCTCGGCGGCGGTGCCGGCGCCCTGCTGGGCAGATCGATCGACCGGGATAATGTCACCTGCCGCTGAGCGGGAGCCGAGCTGACAGTTTGACCTTGGTCAAATACGCGCCTGCCTAACGCCCATAGCATTGCACCTCCTGTCTGGAATGGAGGAATATATGCTTGGCTTCGTTGGCGCGCATTATGTGGAAATGGTGGTGGTGGCCGTTGCGCTGTTCACGATCGGGCTTTTTTCGGTAAGCGTCGCCGATGGGTTTGGCGGTCCGAAAAAATCGGATTGATCGCGGCGCGCTGGGGAGCTGGCTTAACCAGCCAGCCCCATGACGCTCGCAAGACCCAGAAAAGAAAAAAAGCCCATCACGTCGGTCATCATCGTCACGAACACCGCTGAGGACACGGCAGGATCGATCTTCGATCGATCGAGCCCGACCGGCACCATCACGCCGGAAAGGCCAGCAACGAGGTTGTTGATCACCATCGCCATCGCGATGACGAGTGCCAGCCCGGCATTGCCGTAGATGAGCCACGTGCCCCCGCCGATCAGCACGCCCAGCGACGCGCCGTTCGCCGCCGCTATGCCCAATTCGCGCAGGATCATGCGGACGGTATTGGAACTGGTGAGCTGATTGGTTGCCAGCGCGCGCACGACCACGGCCAAGGTCTGAGTGCCAGCGTTTCCCCCCATGCCCGATACGATCGGCATCAGCACCGCCAGCAACGCGAACTTGGCGATTTCCCCCTGGAACAGGCCAACCACCGAAGCCGCGATGATGGCAGTTCCCAGATTGACGACCAGCCATGTAAGCCGCGAACGGACCGTCAGGGCAATCGGCTCGTTGATATCGCCATCGCCTGCACCGGACAGACGCAGAATGTCCTCGCCGGCCTCTTCCTGAATGATGTGCACGACATCGTCGACCGTGATCATGCCGACCAGCCGGCCCGACTGATCGACCACGGCCGCCGAGATCAGCGCATATTTCTGAAATCGTAGCGCGACTTCTTCCTGGTCCATGTCGACCGGGATCAGCGTCTGCTCGCGCTGCATCACGTCGGCGATCGCAATCGACCGCGGCGTTCGTAGCACCCAGCTCAATTTGCACGTGCCGACCGGCTTGTGGCCGGGATCAACCACGAAGATTTCCCAGAAGTCGGTGGTCAGATCCTCGTTGCGACGCAGGTAATCGAGCACATCGCCGACCGTCCAATGTTCCGGCACCGCGATGAGATCGCGCTGCATCAACCGGCCGGCGGATTCCTCGGGATAGGAGAGCGCTTCCTCGATGGCCGCGCGGTCGTCCGGCGCGAGCGCGCGCAATACCTCGCGCTGATCGTCGGCATCGAGCTCCTCGATGATCGCGACCGCGTCATCGGTGTCGAGCTGGGTGGCAATTTCCGCGACCTGATGTGGGGCAAGCGCATCGATGAGATCGTCGCGCACCCATTCGTTCATTTCAGCGAGCACATCGCCATCGAGCATTTCTGCGAGCGCACTGGCCAGTGGCCTGCGCGCCTCTGATGGCGCGAGCTCGAAGAGATCGGCGATATCTGCGGGATGAAGCGGCGCGACGAGCTCGCGCGCGGACTCGATGTCTCCAGCTTCGACGCGATCGACCACTGCCCCCACGAACTCAGGTGTGAGCCGATCTTCCTTGTCGTGGCTGGTGCGCCCCTGCCCTTGGTCGGGAAGAAGCGCAGCGGTCTCGTCGTGGGTCTCGCTCATCGATCGCTCTCCGCAAGGGGAGCTTCACCTATAGGGCCGAATGGCTTTTGTCAGCCTATTCCAGCACCATCGCGTGGTCGGCTGGCGGCCGTGTTTTGCTCATTTTCATTGCCAGCGTGAAGGGCAGAAGTATGAATGTCGCTAGCGCCATCAGCAGAAAGTCATCCAGGTAGGAAATCATCATCGCCTGCCGGTTGATTTCGGCGTCAAGGAACTGAAGCGCGGTCGTTGTATTCATCCCGACGATTTCGGCGAACCCACCCTGCAGGATCGGAAAGCGGGTGGCGCCGATCTCACCCGCCAGGTCCGAGTGGGCCACCTGAAGATTATGAGCCAGCAGCGCTGAAAAAAGCGAAATCGTGATCGAGCCTCCGATATTGCGGGAGAGGCTCCACACCGAAGCCGCCGTCGTCCGCAACTTTGGGGCTATGGTGGCAAACGCCATAAGGTTCAGCGGTACCATGACGAAGCCGAAGCCAAGCCCCTGAACCAATCCGGTCACGATGATCGGCCGGCTATCCATCTCCAGCGAAAAGCCGGTCATCATCCACTGCGCACTTCCGATCAGCAGCATGCCGATTGCAAGCAGGACGCGGGGATCGAGGCGTGCTGCAAGCTTAGCCGCCACAATCATGGAAACCATGGTCGCTACGCCTCGCGGCATCATCAACATGCCGGCGCCGGTCGTGTCGTGTCCGAACAGTGACTGAACCATGGGCGGAACCAGCGCGGCGCCCGCCATCACCACGCCCATGATGATCAGAATGAACAGGTTAGCGATGACGAAATTGCGATCACGGAAAAGCGCAACCGGAATGAGCGGATCACGCGCGGTTATCGTATGGGTGATGAACATCCAAAGCGTCGCTGCAAAAACGCAAAGCTCTACAATGATCTCCGTCGAAGAAAGCCAATCGAGCTGGGTTCCCCGGTCCAGCACAAGCTGGAGCGAACCGAGTGCCAGCGCGAGGAAGGCGAAACCGACAATATCGAAATTGGGCTTGGTCAACCGGGTCTGCGGCAGCAGCGCAAATATGCCGACCAGCGCGGCCAGCCCCAGCGGCAAATTCACGAAAAACACCCACCGCCACGAATAGGCATCCGTCAAAATACCTCCGATGAGCGGGCCCAGAATCGGCCCGACCATGACCCCCATGCCCCAGATCGACATCGCCTTGGGACGTTCCCGATAGGGATAGATATCCAGCATTATCGACTGGCTGAGGGGTGAGATGAAGGCGCCGAACAGCCCCTGGGCAAAACGCGCGGCAACCATCATCTGGAGCGAGTTGGCCACGCCGCATACCGCCGAGGTGATTGTGAAGCCGCCCACCGCGACTGCCATGAGCGTGCGCCGACCGATGCGCGCGTCAATCCATCCGGTTAAAGGCGTGGCAATGGCGGCGCCAATAATATAGGCTGTCAACACCCAGGAGATCGTGTCAGGCGCGGCGCCCAAGGCGGCCTCCATATGCGGCAGCGCTACATTCGCAATGGTCGAATCGAGCACCTGGAGCAATGTGGCGACCATCACCACGATGGTGAGGGCAAGCCGCCGCCCCGCCGGCATCTGAATGGTGGCTTCCATGATCCCCGTAGTTAGAGCGGGGGGACCGGCCTTTCAATCGTTCCGCTCGGCCCTATATCGCCTCGGTAATGCATCCCAGATATGCCCTGTCCGTCCTTGACCAGTCTCCCATCGCCGAGGGATCGACGGCCGCCGATGCCGTAGCCAATACGCTCGATCTCGCTCGTCATTGCGACGCCCTCGGCTTTCACCGTTACTGGCTGGCCGAGCATCATGCGTCGCCGGGCTTGGCCGGGGCCGCACCGGAGGCTCTGATCGGGCCTATAGCCATGCAGACGAAGCGGATCCGGATTGGTTCGGGCGGTATCATGTTGCCGCACTATTCGCCGTTCAAAGTGGCCGAGACGTTTCGGCTGCTCGCGGCGCTCGCGCCCGGCAGGATCGATCTCGGGATCGGGCGCGCGCCTGGCACCGATGGGCGAACGGCATTCGCGCTGCAACGCGACCGCAGCCGGGTCATGGCTCATGATTTTCCCGAGCAACTGGCGGAACTCCTCGCCTATCTCGGCGATACTATGCCGGCCGGCCATGCCTTCGCCTCCTTGTCGAAAAGCTTGGCTACGGGTGGCGGCGGATCGCCAGCCCCTTGGCTGCTCGGCTCTTCGATGGACTCAGCGCTTTGGGCTGCCGAAGCAGGGCTGCCTTATTGTTTCGCTGATTTCATAAATTCGGATGGCGCGCGCATGGCGGCTGCTTACCGCCAAAAATTCAAACCGTCGGCTTGGCTTGCCCAGCCCTATGTCGCTGTGGCGGTATGGACGATCGCGGCCCCGACGCGGCAGGAAGCGCTGGATCTCGCTGCGCCTTCAGCCATGATGTTCGCCCATTTGCGCCAGGGCCGTTTGATTCCGGTTCCCTGCGTGGAAAAGGCGCTCGTGTGGCAACGCTCCTATCCAGACACAACGATAGACCGTCGCCGCGCGCTCGGCACGCCGGCCGAGGTCAGAGCCCAGCTCGACGAAGTTCGCGATCTTTATGCAGCTGACGAGATCATGCTCGTCAACATCTTGCCCGACCATACAGCCAGGGTGCGCAGCTATGCGCTCATGGCCGAAGAATATGGGCTGGCGGAACCAGCGCTCGTCGCTTAAGCGACCGCAACCTGAAGGAGTAGATTGATGGCCGACGATCCCGAAAACACCCTGCTGCTTACCTTGGAGAGTGGCGACGTGGTCATTCGGCTGCGGCCCGACCTCGCTCCACAGCACGTCGAGCGCATCAAGGAGCTGGCACGCGAAGGCTTTTATGACGGCGTCGTCTTCCACCGCGTCATCGACGGCTTCATGGCGCAGGGCGGCGATCCGAGCGGCACGGGCATGGGCGGATCGGACAAGCCCGACCTGCCCGCGGAATTTTCGTCCGAGCCACATGTGCGCGGCGTGTGCTCGATGGCGCGGACCAACAATCCAAACAGCGCCAACAGCCAGTTCTTCATCTGTTTCGATGATGCGACCTTCCTCGACCGCCAATATACCGTCTGGGGCGAAGTCGTGGAGGGAATGGAGAATATCGACGCGCTTCCCAAGGGCGAGCCGCCTCGTAATCCCGGCAAGATCGTCTCGATGAAAGTTGCTGCAGACGCTTAACGCGGCGCCGTCGAACCAAGCGTTTCGAACAGCCAGTCGTGGAAGATCCGAACGGCGCGGTTCGAGAACGCGCTTTTGCGGCACGCGAACCAATAGCTTTGCGGGCTGACGATATGCTGGTCGGAGAGCAAGACCAGCCGCTCGTCATGCGCGGCGGCAAGATGGCCGTCAAACATGAACGCAATGCCAAGGCCTGCCGCCGCCGCATCCAGAATGAGCTGTCCGGAATCGAAATAATCGATGGTAAGCGGCTCAAGCTCGGGCATGCCGATCGCTTCCCGCCACGTATCGAAGCTCTCGCGAATGTCGTTATGCAGCAGTACCGTAAGCCCGGAGATATCGCGAGGCTCGAAGGGCCTGCCCAACTGCTCCGCAAATGAACGGGCACCGATCAGTACGATCTGCCCGCGATCGATCTGCCGCGCGTAAAGCCCGGCATCGACCTCTCGTACCAGCACGACCGCGGCATCGATGCCATCGTGAAGCCGCGTCAGGCCATTGACGGTCGTGGTCATGTCCAGGTGCACATTGGGGTGACGCTGACGAAGAGCAGCCATTAATGGCATCAATCGCTGCGATGCAAAAAGCGGCGGCACCGCCAGCCTCAAGCGAAGAATCTCCTGCTCGCCGCCGGTCGTGACCTCAATTGCGTCGCTGAGCATATCGAGCGCGGGGGCAATTCGCTGCAACAGCTTTTCACCATCACCGTTCAAGACCATCGCTTGGTGACGACGGTCGAACAAGGGGGTCCCAACGAACCGCTCAAGCGTTTGGAGCCGCCTGCTAAGAGCCGGAGATGACAAGGAAAGTTTCGCTGCCGCGCTTTTCACCGACCCTTCCCGAGCGACCTGCACGAAGGCTTCAATAGCAGTCAAGGGAGGCAAACGCCGCAAGGCCGAACTCCGAAAACGCATTGGGTATGCAGATGATGAAGCCGAAAACCATTGCGCAATCTAGCATGGTCATCGATGCAACAACTTAATTGCGTAAAGTGCAATCGTCAATGCACTTTACGCAATTGCAAAGTTCTGTTCGCAGCTGCACAACGATCCTGCCTTTCAGGCATCCTCTCCTAAAACTTCCGGGCCGGCTTGCCGGCCCATTTTTTTGGGATCGAAATCGGCGTTCGATACCTTATCTGTCCTCTGCATATGGGGGCAGGAGACGCGACATGGCCGACAGTGAGCAACCAATGAGAAAGTTACAGGTCGCGAATGCGCGGCCTGAAGATGCCGGGCGTGGCTTGGCGCGCTTGCCGCGAACGGTGATGACCTCGCTTGGCCTGTTGGAGGGTGATGTCATCGAGATCGTCGGCAAGCGGACGACTCCTGCGCGCGCCGTTCTTTCCTATGCCGAGGACGAAGGCTTGGAGATCTTGCGGCTCGACGGCCTGCAACGCGCCAACGCCGGGATCGGCTCGGGCGACTTCGTCGAGATCAGGAAAGCGGACTCGAAGCCGGCTACGCGCGTGGTGTTCGCTCCGGCGCAGGAAAATCTGCGCCTCCAAGGCTCGGCGAACGCGTTGAAGCGTAGTTTCGGTATGCGCCCGCTGACTGCAGGTGACGTCGTCGCCACCGCCGGCCAGCAGCGGGTGGATCGTTCGGATATGCCGCCCGCGCTGTCGCAAATGCTGAACGCGCCTGCTTATGCCTTGCAGGAAATCCGGCTCATGGTGGTGGCGTCAAGCCCTAAGGGCATCGTTCACATCACGCCCGAGACCGACGTCGAGCTGCGCCCCGAATATGAAGAGGCACGCGACACCCGGCGCGCCGACGTCACCTATGACGATCTCGGCGGCCTTGGATCCACCATCGATCAGGTGCGCGAGATGGTCGAGCTGCCACTGCGCTATCCCGAACTGTTTCAACGCCTCGGCGTCGATCCGCCCAAGGGCGTGCTGTTGCATGGCCCGCCCGGAACCGGGAAGACCCGGCTTGCCAAGGCAGTCGCGAACGAAAGCCACGCCGAGTTTTTCCATATCGCCGGACCCGAGATCATGGGCTCGGCCTATGGCGAAAGCGAGAAACGATTGCGGGACGTGTTCGAGCAGGCTGCCAAGTCGGCGCCGTCCATCATCTTCATCGATGAGATCGACTCGATCGCGCCCAAGCGGGCCCAGGTAACGGGCGAAGCCGAAAAACGGTTGGTCGCGCAGCTGCTCACGCTGATGGACGGGCTCGAGGCGCGCCAGAACACGGTCGTGATCGCAGCGACCAACCGCCCGGAGGCCATAGACGAAGCACTCAGGCGGCCCGGCCGGTTCGATCGGGAGATCGTCGTCGGCGTGCCGGACGAGCGAGGCCGCAGGGAAATTCTAGGGATCCACACGCGTGGCATGCCGCTCGGCGACCGGGTGGACCTCGACGAGCTCGCGCGGACTACCTACGGTTTCGTCGGGGCCGATCTGGCGGCGTTGGCGCGTGAAGCGGCGATCGAGGCCGTCCGCCGCATCATGCCCAAGCTCAATCTGGAAGAAGGAACGGTGCCTCCCGAGGTACTCGAAACGCTATCCGTCACGCGCGAGGATTTTCTGAATGCGCTCAAACGCGTCCAGCCATCCGCCATGCGTGAGGTGATGGTGCAGGCGCCCAACGTTAGCTGGTCGGACGTCGGCGGACTCGATGATGCACGCGAGCGTCTGCGCGAAGGCGTCGAATTGCCGCTCAAGGATCCTGACGCGTTCCGCCGCATCGGTATCCGCCCGGCCAAGGGTTTCCTGCTTTACGGTCCGCCAGGCACCGGCAAGACCTTGCTCGCCAAGGCCGTCGCGCGCGAGGCGCAGGCGAACTTCATCGCCACCAAATCGAGCGACCTTCTCTCGAAATGGTATGGCGAGAGCGAGCAACAGATTGCACGCCTTTTCGCGCGCGCGCGGCAAGTGGCACCGACGGTGATCTTCTTCGACGAGCTCGACTCGCTCGTGCCCGCGCGTGGCGGCGGGCTGGGGGAGCCGCAGGTCACCGAGCGCGTGGTCAATACGATCCTGGCCGAGATGGACGGACTTGAGGAGCTGCAATCGGTTGTCGTGATCGGCGCCACCAACCGGCCCAATCTAATTGATCCCGCGCTGCTCCGGCCTGGCCGGTTCGACGAGCTGATCTATGTGAGCGTGCCTGATTACGGCGGACGGCTCCGTATTCTTGGCATCCATACCGAGGGAATGCCGCTCGCGCCGGACGTCGATCTGCCAAGCCTTGCGCGGCGGACGGAACGGTTCACGGGCGCGGATCTCGAGGATCTGGTCCGGCGCGCGGGCCTGATCGCGTTGCGCGGATCGCTTCAGGCACAGCAGGTCACGGCTGCCAATTTCGAGACGGCGCTCACCGAAACGCGTGCATCGGTGACCCCGGAAATCGAACAGGAATATGAGCAGATGGCTGCGCGCCTGAAGCAGGAATCCATGGCTATCGCTCCCATCGGTTTCATAGCCCCGGGAATGCTCAAGCCACGCGAGCCACGGTCTGTCGACTGAACGGAACAAAGCGACTGCCGGGTGGTCTCCATTCGGCACCGCTTGCGTTTGGCAGCGCCATTTGCCAACGGGAGTGACAGAACCGTGAAGGGAGTGTTGGAAGACCATGTCAACGGGCGAGACCGCGCTCAAGAGCCGCCGCAAGCTCCGTCTTCCGAAAATGGACAATATTCCGCTTGCCTTGTTCTTCCGAGAGTTTTGCAAGCATCCCACGATGATCGGTTCGATCATTCCCTCATCGGACAAGCTGATCGACAAGATGCTGTCGCGCGTCGATTGGGAAGCAACGCGGGTTTTTGTTGAATATGGACCGGGGGTCGGCACCTTCACACGACCTATCCTTGATTGTCTCGGCCCCGATGCGACCTTGATCGCCATCGATACCAATCGCGACTTTGTTCGCCACCTTGAACGTACCGTCCATGATCCGCGGTTGATACTCGTCCATGGATCCGCGGCCGACGTTAGCAATATCTTGGGCCGACATGGTTTCGAGCAGGCGGATTATGTTCTGTCGGGCTTGCCGTTCTCAACCTTACCGCCCGGCGTAGGGCCGGCGATCATGCGCGAAACCCACGCGGTTCTTCGACCCGGCGGGGCGTTCGTCATCTATCAATATGCGTTGAAGGTGCTTGCGTTGCTCAAGCCCTACTTCGCCAACATCGATCGCGACTTCGAGCCGATGAACATCCCGCCGGCGCAAGTCTTCTGGGCTTGGAAGGACTGAGAAGACTCAACGCCACCGTCTGGCGAAGTTGAGCCTCCGGGTGATGCTGGAATCGAGCACACCTACGATGAAATAGGCGATACTCCAGCGCAACCTGGCAAACCAGGTGCGCCGTCGGCGATGCAAGAGCGGCGTGATTGCCTGGGCCAGCGAACGCTCTTCCTCGGCGTAAGCGCGCATATGGTCGGCAAATGCCTTGTCCTCCACCCGCAGCATCAGCTCCAGATTGAGGTAAAGGCTGCGCATGTCGAAATTGGCTGATCCAACATAGACTGCGTCATCGAGCACCAGCAATTTCGTGTGCAACCGGGCAGCACGGTATTCCCAGACGCGAACCGAATGCTTGAGCAACCGATGATAACTATGCCGGGCCGCGGCGACCGTGATTTCGCTGTCGGATTTTGCGGCGGTCATCACATTCGCGATGCCGCCATGGCGCCCCACTGCTGCGATCCGGCCAAGCATCATTGGGCTCGGCGCAAAATAGGCGGAGATGAGATCGAGTGTGCGCGCCTTGTGCAAATCCGCCTTCACGGCGCGCGCCCATGGGCTCAGGCGGCGGGTCGGGCCGCCCATCAGCCAGCGCATCGAGCCTGCCTGATCGCTCCATTTGCCCAGCGTTCGCCGGAGCCGCCGCAATCGTGCGTGAGGCTTTCGCGACCAGTCCGCTAATGCATCATAATAGCCCGCGAGCCGCTTGACCGACGGGCCTTCGACGCCAATGCCGAGATCGCGCCAGTGGTTGCGCCCTTCATCGGCAAAATAATCGTCCGCGACGTTGAAACCGCCAATCAGCGCTCTTGCTTCGTCCGCCACCGCCATCTTCTGATGGTTTCTCAGCAGATAGCGTCGGCCAAAGCGTGGCAGGAACCGGCAGATGTCGGCGCCGGCATCCAACAGCGGCGCAAGGAAAGCCTTGCTCGCGGTGCTTCCGAAGCCGTCGATGGTGAGCGAGACGCTTACGCCCCGTTCGCGCGCCGCGACGAGGGCGTCACGAACTTGCCGTCCGGCTTCGTCGCCCGCGAAAATATAATAGAACAGCCGGAGACTTTGCTTGGCCTCACGGATCAGCGCAAGCAGGGCTTCCAACCGCTCTGCCCCCGAAACATAGAGGGTCAACCACGTATCATCGATCTGAAAGCGGTTGGACTGCAATCCTCTCATAATCGGCAGATGCCCCCGACCGGATCGCTCTACAACCCCGTTCTGATTGACATGCGGGATGGACGCTGATAGGCCGCGCGCTTTCCGAGAGATTGATTGTTTAGCGGAGCGTTAAAGCATGGCGCGCGTCACCGTCGAAGATTGCATCGACAAGGTTCCCAACCGGTTTGATCTTGTGCTGTTGGCTGCGCAGCGCGCCCGCCAGGTTTCCGCAGGCGCGGAGCTGACGATCGATCGCGATCGCGACAAAAATCCCGTCGTAGCGCTGCGTGAAATCGCGGAAGAGACGATTACGCCCGGGGAACTGCATGAGGCGGTGGTCGCGGGTCTCCAGCGCTATCGTGTCGACGACGAAGACGCTCCGGATGAAATCGGCTCGCTTAGCGCGTCAGCCGAGGCATTGCGGCTGACGGCGGCTGCCCCGCCGCGGAACCAGAATCTGGGCCCGGATTACGACTGAGCCACTTCGGAACGGTCTTTCCAGATCAAATCGCAGAGTTCCAGCCGCCGACCGTCGGCGGCTACAACGCAGATCTCACCCACCGGCTTTCCATCGCGCTGATCGACAAGTACGGGATTGCTGGGGCCGCGTTGTTCCCAACGTTCACCCCACTGGCGAAGCGCCAGCAGCGTCGGCAGCAACGCTTCGCCTTTGGGAGTCAGCGTGTAAATGACCTTGCGGCGATCGTCGCTGCAGTCGCATCTTTGCAAAATACCGTGCTGGACGAGCTTGCCCAGCCGGTTCGCCAGGATGTTGCGCGCAATGCCCAACTGCGACTGGAATTGCTCGAAATGACCCAGGCCGAAGAAGGCCCCGCGGAGAATCAAAAACGACCAGCGTTCGCCGACAACTTCCAATGCCGCCGGAAGGCCGCAAATATGCGGAGCAAATTGAACCTGTTTGGCATCCATCAGCCGCGAAGATAGGCCGATTTGCGCGGCTGGCAAGCGTCCGACTCGCTTCCGCTGGTTCTTGCGCGAAGCCGCACCTGCGCCATCGGCACATGCTATTGGAAAAATGCTGACTCCGGCTGCCTGAATACCGCTTCCTTGTTGCATTGCGGCGGGAAAACACGACATCATGCTTCGATGCTGCGACAATATGAGCTGGTTGAACGGGTCAAGAATTACGATCCCGATGCCGACGAGGCGCTGATCAACCGCGCCTACGTATTTTCGATGCAGGCGCATGGCAGCCAGAAACGCGCGAGCGGCGACCCTTATTTCAGCCATCCGATTGAAGTCGCGGGCATCCTGACCGATCTCCATCTTGATGACGAGACGATCGCGACCGCCATTCTCCACGATACGATCGAGGACACGCTCGCGACGCCGGAACAAATTGAAAAAACCTTCGGCCCCAATGTCGCGCGGCTCGTAGACGGCGTTACCAAGCTGTCCAAGATCGAGGCGCAGACGGAAAATGAACGCGCCGCGGAAAACCTCCGAAAATTCCTGCTGGCGATGTCTGATGACATTCGCGTGCTGCTGGTCAAGCTCGCCGACCGACTCCACAATATGCGAACGCTTCATCATATTCCTTCGCCGGAAAAGCGCCGCCGCATCGCCCGCGAAACCCTCGATATCTATGCGCCGCTGGCGGAACGCATCGGCATGTACGAGTTCATGAAGGAAATGCAGGAGCTCGCATTCCGAGAACTCGAACCGGACGCCTATGATTCGATCGTCAAGCGGCTCGCGCATCTGAACGAAGGCGGCGGCAATCTGATTTCGCGCATCGGCTCGGGCGTTCGCATGGTGCTCGGGCGCAGCGGGATCACGGCCGAGGTGACCGGCCGTGAAAAGCACCCCTACTCCATCTGGCGAAAGATGGCCGAACGCCACATCAGCTTCGAGCAGCTTTCGGACGTTATGGCATTCCGCGTGATCGTGCCCGATGTCGAGCAATGCTATCGCGCGCTCGGGGTGATCCACCAGAAATGGCCGATGGTCCCCGGCCGCTTCAAGGATTATATCTCCACGCCGAAGCGCAACGGCTATCGCTCGCTCCACACCTCGGTCATCCATTCGGAGAAGATGCGGATCGAGATCCAGATCCGGTCCACCGAAATGCATGCACAGGCCGAATTCGGCCTCGCCGCACATTGGGCCTACAAACAGGTGGGCATCGGCAAACCCGATGCGCAGGTGAGCTGGATCCGCGATCTGATCGAGATTCTTGATCATGCCGGCTCGGCGGAAGAGCTGCTCGAGCATACCCGCATGGCAATGTACCAGGATCGCATCTTCGCGTTCACGCCCACGGGCGAGCTCATCCAGCTTCCCAAAGGTGCAACCCCGGTCGATTTCGCCTATGCCGTACACACCGATCTGGGCGACCAGACCGTCGGCGCCAAGATCAATGGTCGGGTCGTGCCGCTGCGGACCCCGATCGAAAATGGCGACCAGGTCGAAATCCTTCGTTCGAAGGCGCAGGAGCCGGAGGTTGCATGGCTCAACTTCGTCACGACGGGCAAGGCGCGCGCCGCCATCCGCCGCAATGTTCGCCATAAGGAACGTGACGAACAAATCGCGCTCGGCCGCAAATTCTACGATGAGATCGTCCAACGCCTGCCCGCTCAGCTGGGCCAGGAGGCTCTTGCCGCGGCCATCCGGCGTTTGAATTTGCCCGATGCGGAGGCGCTGATGCTCGCCATCGCCCGCCGGACCCTTACGGATGCGCAGATCATGGAAGCGTTGATGCCAGGATCGGCGGGGGAAGGGACGAACAAGGCCTCTGGGCAACGCGAAGCGATTTCCATCCGCGGTCTCACCCCCGGTGTTGCTTTCACGCTCGCCGATTGCTGCCATCCGGTGCCGGGCGATCGGATCGTCGGTCTTCGCAAGCCTGGCGAAGCAATTGAAGTCCATTCGATCGATTGCGCGCGCCTCGCCGACGGCATCGATGCCGATTGGGTGGATCTTGCGTGGGGAGACCGTTCCGATGGTGGCACGGCCCGCATATCGGTTATCGTCAGGAACGAGGCGGGAGCGCTGGGCGTCGCGGCCGGCATTCTCGGCTCTCACGGCGCCAACATCGTGAACCTATCGCTTGTGCACCGCGACAGCGGCTTCCACACCTACCACATCACCATTGAAGTGCGTGACGTGCAGCATCTGATGCGGATCGTCGCGGCACTCCGGGCCGCCGATGCGGTGAGCCAAGCCGAGCGTATTTGACTCTTGTCGATCAGACATGAGACATACTCATCGGACGAAAGCGGCAATTAACCGCAGATGAACTTTCGCACTGCAACTAAAGGAAGGGAGAGTCGTTAGGCGCGTGGAGGGTTCGATGACATCATTGAATTATCGCCCAAATTCAAAAGTTTTTACGCCCGACTCTATTTCCGTTGCAGCTAATCCCATCCGGCGAATCGCGCTGATCGGCAACTTCCTGCCGCGTCGCTGCGGCCTGGCCACTTTTACGACGGACAGCTATCAGGCCTTGCGCGATCGCTTTCCGAACGTGGCAGTGGACGTTTATGCGATGAACGATCCGGGGCAGACATATGATTACCCGGATTTCGTCACCGGGATCGACCAGGAAAATCCGGCCGCCTATGTTGAAGCAGCCAGCAAGATCGCCCAGAGCGGCGTGGATCTTATATGGGTCCAGCACGAATTCGGCATCTTCGGCGGCGAGGCTGGATCCCACCTTCTGCGATTGCTCGATCGGGTGAGCGCGCCAGTGCTGATCACCCTTCATACGATCCTGGAAAAGCCCTCGCCACCGCAACGACACGTCGTCGAGGCTTTGCTTCGCAGAGCAGTCAAGGTGGTCGTGATGGCTGATGCAGGACGCGAAATCCTGATGCGCCGTTATGGTGCGCGGGCAAGCCAGATCGCGGTTGTGAAGCATGGGATTCCCGATCGGCCGTTTGCCGAACCGGAAGCGATGAAGGAGAAGCTCGGTCTCTCCGGCTGTGACGTCATTCTAACCTTCGGGCTGCTCTCGCCCGACAAGGGCATCGAAACGATCATCGATGCCCTGCCCGATATTGTTACCAGGTCGCGGCGGCCGGTTCGCTACGTCGTGCTTGGCGCGACCCATCCGCATCTGGTCGCGCAGGAGGGCGAGGCCTATCGCGAGCGATTGCAGGCGCAGGCGCTGCGGCTGAATGTCCAGGATAACATCCAGTGGGTGAACGCCTTCGTCGAACTTGACGACCTTACCGACTATCTCACCGCTGCGGACGTCTATGTGACGCCCTATCTCAACCCGAACCAGATCACGTCGGGTACGCTGTCCTATGCGATCGGATTGGGGAAACCGGTGGTGTCCACGCCCTATGTTCACGCCCGCGAGATCCTTGCCGCGGATCATGGCAGGCTGGTGGATTTCCGTGACTCGGCCGGTTTTGCGCGCGAGATCGCCGATTTGCTCCAAGATAGTGAGACCCGGGACTTGCTTCGCCAGCGCGCCTACGCCCTGGGTCGAACCATGATCTGGCCGCGTTATGCCGAGGCAGTAATGAACGAGATGACCATCATCAAATCCTCCGCGCCAACCCGGATCCAGACGGCCGCCGGCAGGGCAATCCCCCGCAGCGTTTCGTTCCAGGCGATCGAGCGGCTAAGCGACGCCACCGGCATGTTCCAGCACAGCCTCTATTCGGTGCCGGATCGCAACCACGGCTATTGCATCGACGACAATGCGCGCGCCTTGCTGCTGATGAACGAACTCAGGGGGCTGCCGGACGAAAAGCATGACCAGTGGGCGCCGGTCTACGCCTCCTTCATCCAATATGCCTGGAACGCGGACAAGGGCGCATTCCGCAATTTCATGGGCTTTGACCGGGCTTGGTTGGAGGAAGTCGGCTCGGAAGACAGCTTCGGCCGTACCCTATGGGCAATCGGCATAACGGCACGCGATAACCGGCTTGCCCAGCTTCGGCGCTGGGCATCCGATATGTTCGATCAGGTTGCCGGGTACGCCCTCAAGCTGGAGCCGCCGCGTAGCCACGCGTTTGCGATCCTTGGTGCCACGGCCATACTGGAAGCCCATCCGGGTCACCAGCTTTCAACCAAGATCGTATCGACCATGGGCGAAAAGCTGTTGTCCCTGGTGGCGCGCAATCGACGGCCCGATTGGGCATGGTTCGAAATTGTGCTGGCCTACGACAATTGCCGCCTGCCGGAGGCGCTGTTGCGCGCCGGCAAAGCCCTGGATCGCCAAGATATGATCAAGGTCGGCCTGGAAACGCTCGAATGGATCATTACGCAGCAAACGGCTGAAAAAGGTCATTTCCGGGCAGTGGGAACCGACAGCTTCGGCAAGGCATATGCCCCGCCCCAACCTTTTGACCAGCAGCCGTTGGAGGCCTGGGCAACGGTTGATGCCTGTTCCTATGCGTTCGAGATCACTGGCGAAGAGCGCTGGCGTGAACTGGCGATGACTGCCTACCGCTGGTATCTGGGCGAAAATGACCTTGGGCTTGCGCTGGCCGATCCGGCAACTGGCGAATGCTTCGACGGCCTGATGCCTCAGGGCGTGAACCTCAACCAGGGAGCAGAATCGGTGCTCGCCTTCCATCTCGCAACCTGTGCGATGGAAAAGTTGAGCGGAACTGCATTTGCTCATCGCGAACAGGAGTTGAGCGTCGTCGCATGATGACCTATCGCGCGGAAGATGCTCGATATCTACCATCACGGCCTTCGCCTGCGGGCTGACCCTTCGCGGGTCGTCGTCCGTCCCTTTCACCTTCCCCCGAAAACGGAAGCCGGGGTGCAAAGCCGGAGCGAGCGGATCGTCGAGCATGTCCTGTCGCTCGATGAAGCGGCGGTGGAAGCCGAGCTTGCGCTGGTCTTCAAGGATTTCGAGGCGCGCCATTGGCAAACGCGCAAGGTTTTCGAATCCCGCTTCGCCGATATTCGGAAGGAACTGGACTTCCACAACCACGCCCTGAGCCAGGGGCAGCGCGAGCTGATCGGCGCCTATTTCTGCCACGAATATAGCTATGCCGCCGCAGCGCTGATGAACCCCAGCGTGGTCCCGCACCCGGATCAAAGCGGGCTGCGCCAGGGCTCGGTGCGGATCCTGATGTCGTTGCGGGCGGTGGGCGAGGGCCATATCTCGTCGATCGCGTTCCGCGAGGGCATCGTGTCGCCGAGCCGCGATTTCGAGCTGATGCCGGAACCGCCGTTCGCCACTGCGGCCAATTCCGCCTCGATCAACCATGCCCGCAGCGACGAGGCACCGATCACCGTTCGTCGCGGCGAGGACAGCACCCTTTCGGGAACCGTTTTGTTCCCGATCACCGACTCGCAACGCAACGGGATGGAGGATCTTCGTCTCGTCTACTTCACGCATGGCGACGGCCGTAAAGAATGGCTGGGCACCTACACCGCCTATAATGGCTATGCGATTCGGTCCGAGCTGCTACGCACGCGCGACTTTCGCAGCTTCGATCTCGTGCCGATGGCCGGCAGCGCCGCACGCAACAAAGGCATGGCCCTTTTCCCGTCGGCGCCCGATGGGGTCTATAGGATGATCGGCCGGCAGGACGGCGAAAATCTGTTCCTGATCGAATCGGATGATCTGGAGCGCTGGGGCGAAGGACAGCTCCTCATGAAGCCCAAATTTCCATGGGAGTTCGTGCAGATCGGCAATTGCGGATCGCCGATCGACCTGCCGGAAGGCTGGCTGGTGCTCACCCATGGCGTAGGCGCGATGCGCAAATATTCGATTGGCGCCGTGCTCCTCGACAAGAAAGATCCGTCCAAAATCCTCGGCCGCACCAGCCAGCCGATCCTCTCCGCGGCGGACGAAGACCGCGAAGGCTATGTTCCGAACGTCGTCTATAGCTGCGGCGGCATGGTGGTCGGCGACGATCTCTTCCTGCCCTATGGCGTCGCCGACAGCTCGGTCGCCTTCGCCTTCGTGTCGATCAGCGATCTCTTAGGAGTGATGTAGACCGCGTCCAAAGACCGGCTCGGCCCCTATCCCCGATCGGGTTGCGGCGGGAAGCCTGCCAGGCGGCCCGAACGATCCAGGACAGCTTCGCCGCCTTGGATGTTGTCACCCTGCGATCCCATGCCCGCGCGCCGCGCCGCCGCACCTCGCGGGCGATATCGCCATAGATCCCTGCCGCAGCCAGCACCGCCCAGGCCGAGCGATAGGGCAGCATGCGCGCGCCAAATCTTGCGCTAGCCTCATATTTTTCGGCCCGATCCGCCAATCGTTTCGCCAGCTGCGCCAGCCGTTCCCTGTGCGCTGGCGCGAGCAGTTCGCCGCGCGGTATGCCCATTTCCGCCAGCCAATCGAGAGGGAGATAACAGCGCCCAGCCGTGGCATCTTCGGAAACGTCGCGCGCGATATTGGCGAGCTGAAAGGCAATGCCGAGATCGCACGCCCGATCGAGCGTCGCCTCATCATCCGGCCGCACACCCATGATGACCGCCATCATGCATCCGACCGCCCCGGCGACATGGTAGCAATAGCGGTAAAGCGCTTCTTCGTTTCCAGGTTCTGATCCTTCGGCATCAAGCGCGAAACCTTCAATGAGATCGCGCGGATAGCGGGCCGGGATCGAGCATTCCTGAACCACCAGCGCCAGCGCATCATAAGCCGCGATTCCGCTCAATTGCCCCGCGAGCGCGGCTTCGGTGCGTTCGCGCATCATGGCAAGCCGCTCGAGGGCATCGGGAACCGCTGACATCCCGTGCCCCATGTCCTGGCCGTCGGCCAAATCGTCTGCGGCACGGCACCATGCGTATAGCAGACAGGCGCGATCCCGGGTCTGCGGATCGAACAGCCGACTCGCCGCCGCGAAGCTCTTCGATCCGCGCGCGATGCTGGCATGCGCGAACGCGACCAGCTCGGCGCGTTCAGCCTTTGAGATCATCAAGCATCAGTTGCGCGGTCGCCTTGGCCGATCCGACCACACCGGGTATGCCCGCCCCCGGATGCGTGCCCGCGCCGACGAAATAGAGATTGTCGATCTTGTCGTCGCGATTGTGGACGCGGAACCAAGCCGATTGCGTCAGGATCGGCTCCAGGCTGAAGGCCGAACCCAGATGCGCCTGCAGATCATGCGCGAAATCCTTGGGCGTATAGTGGAAGCTGGTCACGATCCGCTCGCGCAGACCAGGGATCAGCCTCCGTTCGATCTCCTCAAGGATGCGATCGCGGTAGATCGGCGCAATCTCGTCCCAGTCGACCGGCAACTTGCCGAGATGCGGCACCGGCGCCAGCGCATAGAAGGTCGAGCAGCCCGGCGGCGCCATACCGGGATCGCTGGCCGTCGGATGATGCAGGTAAAGCGAGAAATCGCCCGCCAGCACGCCATGATCGTAGATGTCGGCCAGAAGCTCGCGATAGCGCGGGCCGAACAGGATCATATGATGCGGCACCTCCGGGCACGCTCCCATCACGCCGAAGTGAATCAGGAACAGCGAAGGCGAGAAACGCTTCCGCTCGAGCCGCGCCGCCATCTGCTGGCCCCGCACCGACCGGTTCAGGAGATCGCGGTAGCTATGGACGATATCGCCGTTGCAGGCGAGCGCATCGAAATCGCCCCTCCAGCCACTTGCGGTCCTCACCCCTGTGACATGGTCTCCGAGCATTTCGATTTCGACGGCCGCGTCGCCCAATCTGACGGTGCCGCCCAGACGTTCGAAATGTGCGACCATGGCGCGGACGAGCGCATGCGTGCCGCCTTTGGCGAACCACACGCCGCCGTCCTTCTCCAGCTTGTGGATCAGTGCGTAGATCGCGCTGGTCTTCATCGGATTGCCGCCGACAAGCAATGTGTGAAAGCTCAGCGCCTCGCGCAGCTTCTCATTGCGCACGTAAGACGAAACCACATCATAAACCGAGCGCCACGCCTGATAGCGCGCCAACGCGGGCGCCGCCCGCACCATCGACTTGAAATCGAGAAAGGGGACATGGCCGAGCTTTTGGTAGCCCTCGGCATAAACGCCGGCGGCATAGACGAGAAAACGTTCATAGCCCTGCACATCGGCGGGATCGAGATCGGCGATTGCGCTGCGGAGCGCGGCCTCGTCGTTCGAATAGTCGAAGTTCGTGCCGTCCGGCCAGTTCAGCCGATAGAAGGGCGTCACCGGCAGCAAGCTGACATCCTGGCTCATGTCCTGACCGGACAAGGCCCAGAGTTCGCGCAGGCAGGCCGGATCCGTAATCACGGTCGGGCCGGCATCGAAGATGAAGCCTTCCCTTTCCCACGCATAGGCACGGCCGCCCGGCTTGTCGCGCGCCTCGATCAGCGTCGTCGCAATCCCCGCCGACTGCAGCCGGATCGCCAGCGCAAGCCCGCCGAAGCCTGCGCCGATGACGGCGACGCGCTGGGCCGCTCGCGTGCGTGGCGAGAGCGGAAGCTCGGGTTGTGCGGTCACCTGCGTTTATCGCCGAACATGGCGCCGACCGCGCGGCCGACCGGGACTGGCGGCCTGCCGGACAGCAGCGACAGCCGATCCCGGGCACTCGAGCGTCCAGCGTAGAAGCGCCTGATCAAGGCGCGATCCTTGCGGTAGAAATGATCGAGAATCTTCCAGCGCTGGGGCGGATGCGCAGCGCGGAACAACATACGGCTCAGCATGCGATAAAAGCCGCGGCTGTCCCATCGCCGGCGCGCTTCATCGTGCAGCGCCTCGTGCAGCTTCTCGCCGTTCAAATCCGGCATCGCGGCGATTATCGCGGCCAGGCGCACGGCATCGGGCAGCGAATAGCCGGTCGTCGGGTGAAACAAGCCCGCGCGCATCCCGGCCTTGGCAACGCCGTCTCCTCCCGAACGCCAATAGGCCTCGAAATCGCCCCCGAGCGCGATCGGCAGAGCGCCGGCCTCCTCCCGCAGCACCTCCGCCACGCGCCAGCCCCGGCCCGCCGCATAATGGGCGATGCGCGGCGTGATCGTGCCCGGCACGAGATGCGCGCGATCGCTGTAGTAGGTATCCTCGATCAAAAGCGTGTCCGCTGTGAAAGGCAGCACGTAGAGAAACCGATAGCCGTCAATCTGCTCGACGGTGGCGTCCATGATGACGGGCCGTTCGAGTCCGTGCGGCTTCTCCAGACGCAGCTCCTGCCCGACGAATTTTTGCCAGCCCACGCTCAGATAAAGAAGGTCGGCGGTGCCGCGCGCATCAATGACGCCACCCGCCTCGATCCGGCTGCCGTCGTGCAGCAGGACCGAGGTCGGCCCTGCCGTATGCACGCGCTTACCGGCGATGATCGATCGGGCGGGCAGCGCGCGGCGGACGGCGGCGTCCAGCCGCTCCGATCGCACCGAATGGTAAGCGCCCGGAATGATCCGATGATGCCGCGGAAAGGAAACTTCGTGCGCAGCCCAGCTATGGCAGACGAGCGGCGCGATCAGCCAGCGATCATCCGGCGCGATGTCGCTTTCGAAAAAGGACCAGATATGGCTGCCGCCGATCACGTCGCTGGCTTCGATCAGCGCGAGCGAAAGCTCGGGTCGGCGCTTGGCGAGCGCAAGCGCGATCAGGCCGCCGGCCAATCCTCCCCCCAGTATTGCGACATCGCACTGATCCGGCTGCGCCATCGCCCAGCCATACACTGGCCTTGCGTCCGATCAAACCGGGACCGTCAAAGTCACCACCGCCCCACAAAAACCTGGCCCGGCATCGACCGCCGCCATCGCGCAGGGATGCTCGCCCCGCAGCAAGCGGGGCGGCTGGCCTGGGGACACCGTCACCGCAAAGCTTTCGAGCGGATAGGCCAGGCCAAGGCCGAGCGCTTTCACATAGGCCTCCTTGCGGGTCCAGCAGTTGAAGAAGCCCTGCGTCCATTGATCGCTCGGCAAAGCCTTGAGCGCTGCCACTTCCTCGGGGGCGAAAAATCGCTCGGCGACCGCGGGCCGCGCATGTTCGGCTTTGAGGCGCTCGATGTCGCAGCCGATCTCGGCGTCCTCACTGGTCGTGAAAAGGCAGCGGCCATCGGAGTGCGAAAGACTGAACCGCAACTGCGGCATATCCGGGAGATAGGGCTTGCCATTGCTGTCGGGGACGATGGGCAGCTCGACTGGTGCGCAGCCGATCCTAAGCGCAAGTTCCTCGCGTATCTGGCCGCGCCGGGCGATGTATCGATTGCGATCGCGTTCGAAATGGAAAGCCGCGGCGCGCTTCCATTCGCTGGCATCGAGCAGGTCCCCCAGCGCGGAAATTTCCTGCGCCGGCAGATCCAGATCGAATAGCGAAACCGTGAAGGCCACGCGCTATCCGTTGACGGCCCTGGGCAGTGCGGAAGATTCCGAAACCCGGTTCGCGCGCTCCAGCTCCTCTGTCAGCCGGGCAGCGAAAGTCGCCACATTGGGCTGATCGCGCATGGTGCCGTGATCGCCTGGGATATCGTGGGCCACGAATCGCCCTTGGACGAGCGCCGACCAGCCAGGCCGCGTATCGAGCACATCGAGCCGGTCAACGGGCTGGAACAGCGCAACGGCGCCATCATAGGTGCCAGGGCTGTAGCGATAGGCCGTGGCCTCGAGCGCGGTGCGGAGCTGATGATAATCATCATCAGGCAGATCCGGTTCGGCAACACCGATATTTTCCAAAACGCCCTTGGCGCGTGCGAACGCATAGTGCAGGCGCTCGTTGATTGGCAGCCGCCACCACATCGACGCATGATAGCGGGCCTTGCTGGCCATCATCTGCTGCTTGCTGATCGCATTGAACTGCACCGGATTGATCGCGTGACCAAGGATCAGCAGCGGCACATTCTCGCCCGCCGCCTGCAGTTGCCGCGCGACCTCGAAGGAGAGAATGCCCGAGGTGCACCAGCCGCCGATCAGATATGGCCCTGCGGAAACAGTCGTGCGGATTGCGTCGGCCACCTCGGCCGCGACCTTCTCGATCGTCATTCCTTCAAGCGTGCGTTCGAGGATGGAATCGAGCAGCAACCCGAAGAATGGCTGATCCTCGCCCAACGCCTGAGCAAGCGGCAACATCGCCGGGCCGCCGTCGATCCAGATGATCGGCATCCGCGATCCGCGCGGCTGGATCGGGATAAAGTCGCTGGCTTGCCCGGCGACCGGCTTGTCGATTCGCAACGCCAGCTCGACCAACCGGGGCGCACGGAAGAATTCGGCCATGCCGATGCGAATTCCCCAGCCATCCTCGATCCTGCGCAGCAGCCGCGCCACCAGCAGCGAATGACCGCCCAGATCGAGAAAGCTATCGTTCCGGCCGATCTGTTCGGCCTGAAGCAGTTCGCGCCAAATCATGCCGAGCCGCTGCTCCGTCTCGGTCGCGGGCGGCTCGAAGGCCGGTTCGATGAAAGCACCTCCGGGTGGACGAAGCGCCTTGCGGTCGACTTTGCCGTTGGGGGTGAGCGGCAACGCGTCGAGCAATTCGAACCGCGAGGGGATCATATAATCCGGGAGCGAGTGCGCGAGTGCGGCACGGAGTTCAGCGGCACTTGGCGCGGCATCACCTGCGGGCACGAAATAGCCGGCCAGCGCCCGCTCACCGGAAGCATCCGGCCACGCCTTCACCGCCGCTGCCGCGACACCTGCCAACCTCTCGATCGCGCCTTCCACTTCCTCGACGGCGATGCGGAATCCACGGATCTTCTCTTCATTGTCCGTGCGCCCCAGGCACTCCAGCGTGCCGTCCGGCCGCCAGCGTGCCAGATCCCCCGTGCGATAGAGCCGCATGCCACCATGTTCGATGAAGCGTTCAGCGGTAAGATCATCACGCCCCCGATAGCCCCGCGCGACGCCGCGCCCGCCAATGTGGAGTTCGCCGACCGCCCCGATCGGCAGATCATTGCCTTCCCGATCGAGGATGCGGACCTGCGTGTTCGCGATCGGCTTTCCGATCGAGACCGGGCCAGTGCCCGGTACGATGCGCGCGGTCGTCGACCAGATGGTCGTCTCGGTCGGCCCATACATGTTCCAAAGCGTGCCCACGCGCGGCAGAAGCTGGTCGGCCAGCGCACGCGGCAGCGCCTCGCCGCCGCACAATCCTCGCAGCTTGAAGTCGCCGCGCCAACCAGTCTCGATCAGCCCGCGCCAAGTAGCGGGCGTCGCCTGCATCACATCAGGCTTCGCGCTCTCGATCAGCTCGGCAAGCGCCGCCATGTCGCTTGCCGTCTCGCGCGACGCGAGGATGATCCGGCCGCCCGACACAAGCGGCAGCCAGATTTCGAGCGCGGCAATGTCGAACGAAAGCGTGGTCAATGCGAGCAGGGACTCGCCCGGCTCGAACCCCGGCGCTTCCTGCATGGCGAGCAGCAGATTGACCAAGGCCGCGTGCGGCACCTCGACGCCCTTGGGCGTGCCGGTCGAGCCCGACGTGTAGAGAACATAAGCGAGCGCTTCTTCGTCGATCGGCGGCGCATGAAACGGCCCCTCCGTCCACGCCCGATCGAGGATCAGCTTCGGCGCGACGTCGTCCGGAACCGCCTGCCGTGTCGACTCCTCCGCGAGGATCAGCGCAGGCGTGGCGCTTTCGGCAATCAGCGCGAGGCGTGCGGGCGGAAAGCCGGGATCGAGCGGCAGATAGGCTGCGCCGGTCTTGGCGACGCCGAGCATGGCGGCGATCATCCAGGGTGTGCGCTCCAGCGCGAGGCCGACCAGTTGGCCCGATCCGATCCCCTGCCCCTTCAACTTGGCGGCAATGGCGTTCGAATGGCGCAGGAGATCAGCATAGGTCCATTTTTGGCTACCCTGCTCGATCACGATTTTGGCCGGGTCGTTCGCGGCGGCTGCGCTCACCCACTCGACGACATTGGCATAAGGCAGCGGCCGCGCCGTGGCGTTCCACTCCTCGACCAGCGCGCGCCGCTCCTCATCGGACAGCATCGGAAGGCTGGACAACGACGTGGAGGGATCGGCCGCAATCCCCTCCAGCACCCGCCGCCAATGGCCGATCATGCGCCGGATCGTGGGCGGATCGAACAGTTCGGTCGAATAGAGGAAGCGGCCGGCGAAGCCGTCGGGGCGTTCGTCCAGCTCGAGATAAATGTCATATTTGGCGGCGCCGACGACCACATCCATCTGGGTAAGATCCCATCCCGGCGGGAAGGGATCGACCGGCGGTTCGATCGAGAAGAGAATGTTGAACAGCGGGTGCGTGCCGCTGCCGCGCTTGATGTTGAGCGCGCGGATCAGCCGATCGAACGGCACGTCGGTCGCGCCAAGCGCGCCGATCACGCTCGCCTTCACATTGGCGAGATATTCGCGGAATGATGCGTCCGGCTTCGGCCTGCTACGCAGCGCCATGGTGTTGAGAAAATAGCCGATCAGCGGCTGCAGCTCGGGCCGCCGCCGCGTGTCGGTCACGCCGCCGACGATGATATCGGTTTCGCCAGTATAGCGGAACAGCATCGCCTTGAACGCGGCAAGCAGCACCATATAGAGCGTCGCGCCTTCGGCCTTGGCGAGTTCCTTGAGCTGCTCGATCAGATGTTCCGAAAGATCGAAAACCTCCATCGAACCCGCGTAGGTCGGGATCGCCGGGCGCGGCCGGTCGCCTGAAAATTCGAGGCGCGGCAGCGGCTCGGCCAGCGCGCCGCGCCAATAACCGATCTGGCGTTCCAGCTCGGTCGGGTCGGTCCTGTCTGCCTGCCAGACCGCATAATCGGCATATTGCAGCGCAGGTTCGGTCAGTGGCGACGGTGTGCCTTTCTCGAAGGCATCCACCAGGGCGGCCAGTTCGGGAATAAGCGTGCGATAGATCGAGACGCCATCGAAAATGATATGGTGCAGCGTCAGATAGAGCCGGTGCTCCTCCTCGCCGAGCTTCACGACCCGTGCACGGAAGAGCGGTGCCTGATCCAGCGGGACGGGCGTGCGCGCGTCTTCGGTGGCGAGCCGCACCGCCTCGGCATCACGCTCGTCCGCGGGAAAATGGCTGATGTCGATGATCCGTAGCGTCATCGGCTCCGCGGGGGCGATCTTCTGGATCAGCTCGCCATTTTCCTCGACAAACGCCGTCCGCCAGATCGCATGGCGGCGAACGATCTCGCTCATCGCCCGTTCGAGCGCCGTATGATCATAGGGCCCGAGCCGATGGATCGTGATCGACTCGTTATAGAGCGGCATCTCCGGCGCCATCTGCGCGTGCAGCCAGAGCTGGCTCTGTTCGGACGTGAGTGGCACCGGCCGGCCCGGCTCGCGCGGCGGAATAGGATCGGGAACCGCGACGGCCGCGCCGCTGCCCGCCTTGCCGCTCAACATCCTGGCGAGAAGCTGCCGCCGCGCCTCCGCGGCGTCGATCCGTTCAGACATTGCCAGGGGTTTCAGCGGCGAATGTAACCGGCAGCGCCCGCAAACCACGCAGCCCGAGATTTTCGCGCCACTCCAGCTTGCCCTCGCCCAGCGTGATATCCGGCAGCCGCTCCAGCAATTTGCGAAAGGCGATCTGCCCCTCCATGCGCGCCAGCGGTGCACCGAAGCAGAAATGCGCGGCCCAGCCGAAGGCAAGGTGGCGATTGTCGGCGCGCTCCAGATCGAGCGCGTCGGGATCGGCAAAGCGTTCCGGGTCGCGATTGCCGGCCGCCATCACGGCGAGCACCGGGGCTCCCTTGGGAATGACTTGGCCGCCCAGCAGCGTGTCCCTCGCGCAGATCCGGCCGGTGTGCTGGCTCGGGCTTTCGTAGCGCAACAATTCCTCGACGCCGGTCTCGATAATTTCGGGCCGGTCGCGCAGTTCGGCGAGCTTTTCGGGCTGGCGCAACAGCGTGAGCATGCCGTTGCCGATCAGGTTGGTGGTGGTTTCCTGCCCGCCGACCATGGTGACGACGATATTGGCGATGACCTCGTCCTCGGTCAGCCGCTCGCCATCGACTTCCGCCTCGATCAGCGATTTGACGAGGCCGTCTTCCAACTTGCGGCGCTCCTCGTGGATCGCGCTCTGGAAATAGGCGGTCATGTCGGCAAGGCTCTTGAGCACGCGGGCGACGCCGCCCGGATTGTGCTGGAAATTACCCAGCATCTCGGCGAAATCGGCCGACCATGCCTTGAGCTGGAGATGGTCCTCGCGCGGCATGCCGAGCAGATGCGCCGTCACGATCGCCGGCAGCCGCTCGGCGAATTCCTTGACGATGTCCATGCTGCCCGAAGCGATTACCTCGTCGATTAACTCGTCAGCGATCGCGACCACATATTCTTGGAGCCGCTCGACCCGGCGCGGGGTGAACGCCGTTGAGCATAGCTTGCGCAAATGGGTGTGCGCGGGCGCGTCGAGGAACAGCATCTGCCGGCTCATCACCTCCGCGAGCGGGCCGATCTCGTCGAGGCCCAGCTTGCGCATGAACTCGGCGGATGGTGTGCGATCCGCGGAGAATTCCTTGAGCACGGTGAGCACGTCGTCATAGCGCGTCACCACCCAGCAGGAGAGGTAGGGATCCCACGCGACCGGCGCCTGCTCGCGCAGGTTGCGGTAGAGCGGATAGGGATCCGCCAGCACCTTCGGATCCAACAGATGATAGAGGCTGATCGCCGGATCGAGAACGGGACGGGTCGCCATGGCGGTCAGCCCGCGAGGCGAGCGATGTCGTCGTCGCTCATGCTGTCGAGCAATTCGATCACCAGCGCCTCTACCGTCTCCGCCAGCCGGGCAACGGTGCGCGTCTCGAACAGATGGAACAGGGTGAGCTCGACGCCGAAGGCGTCGCGCGCGCGCACGACCACCTGGGTGCCGAGCAGCGAGTGGCCGCCGACCAGGAAGAAATCATCCTCGACATTGACGTCAGGGCGCCCGATCACGCTCGATACGATTTCGAGCAGGCGCTCCTCGGTCGGCGTCGCCGGAGCGCGGCCGGCGCGCGCTTCGGGGAGAGCGCATGTGGCGGGATCGGGAAGCGCCTTATGATCCACCTTGCCGTTGGCGGTCAGCGGGAGCGCCGTCAGCACCGCGAAGCGCGCAGGCACCATATAATCGGGAAGCTGTGCGGAAAGCGCCGCCCGTAAGTCCGGCGCGAAGAGCGACGCTCCCTCTGCTGGCACGATATAGGCGATCAACTCGCCATCGCGGCCGACGACCGCGCTCGCCGTCACCTCCGTCAGCATGTTGAGCGCGGCCGCAACTTCGGCCGGCTCAACGCGATGGCCACGCACCTTCACCTGCGCATCGACCCGGCCTTGGAACGCGATCTCGCCGCCTTTCAGCCACATGCCGAGATCGCCTGTGCGATAGAGACGGCCGAATTCGGGATGCTGGACAAAGCGCTCGGCGGTCAGCTCGGGATCGCCGCGATAGCCGCGCGCCACCTGCGCACCGCCGATGAAGATCTCGCCGCTCTCTCCTGCCGCGACCGGCTGCCCAGCTTCGTTCAGCAGGTGAACCGTCGTTCCGGCGATCGGCTTGCCGATCGAGGGCAAGCCGATCCCATCCGGCGAAACCAGACCGGACGTAGCAACGACCGTGCATTCGGTCGGCCCGTAATTGTTGACGAAGGCGAATGGCAGGCCCGGCGCAGGCCGCACCGTCAGCTTGTCCGCCCCCGTGAGCAGGAAGCGCAGATTCGCATTTGCCGGCCAGTTCATCGCGACCATCGGCTCGGCCAGCGCGGTCGGCGCGAACGCCACTTTGATCCGGTTGGCGATTAACCAGTCGCGCAATTGCACCGGATCGAGCCGGGTAGCGTCGTCCGCAAGCACGAGAGTGCCACCGGCCGCCAGCGTTGGCCATACTTCCCAGGCCGAAGCATCGAAGCCAAGCCCGGCGAGATGGCTCGTGCGGGTACCCGGCTTTACGTCGAAAGCTTCCTTATGCCATCCGACGAGTGCGGCGAGATTGGCGTGCGTAACCTCGACCGCCTTGGGTTTGCCCGTCGAACCCGAGGTGAAGATGACATAAGCAATGCTCTGCGGATCGGCGCCGTCGAACGGCAGAGGCTCCGCTTGCTCGTCGGCATAGGGCGTCACCAGCGCGACATGGCCTTCGACGCAGGCTGCAATCGGGATCGCGGCGATCAGCGCGACGCAGCCCGCGCCGGTCACGAAATCATTGATGCGCGCTTCGGGCCAAGCGGGATCGATCGGCAGATAGGCGGCCCCGGTG
>Ga0207647_10000282_pt1 | contig 41535 bp, 35 predicted proteins | sample KBSCornC2_FD_184295 | JGI IMG/M metagenome (GOLD analysis project Ga0207647, IMG submission 184295) | Corn rhizosphere microbial communities from Kellogg Biological Station, Michigan, USA - C2 (SPAdes) (version 2) | ecosystem: Host-associated > Plants > Roots > Rhizosphere ... | reverse complement strand
GTGAAAATCCAAGAGGAACAAATTACTGGCAAAATTATACCGCGTCTGAACCGCATCATGGAATAGGATTGATGATACTGAATGATAAAACCGGATTGTATAACCGTTTCTCTGCTGATCTTTCCTATGCATATCACATAGGATTGTCGCCAAGAACAAATATGGCCGCAGGTTTTGCGGGCGGAATCATGAAGATTGGCCGTGATGTTGCAAAGTCTACTTTCAATAATGGCGACCCTTCAGATCCGGCGCAAGGAACAGTTGCAGATATTTATAAAATTCGCCCGGATCTTTCAGCCGGTATTTGGATCTACGCTGCAGATTATTTTGTTGGATTAAGTGCCCAGCAAATTATTGCGCAAAAAGTTTCCTTTGTGGATGACACGCTTGGATTCAAATTGGTTCCGCATTTGTTTGCAACAGCCGGGTATCGTTATTTAATAAATGATGATGTCAATGTGCTTCCATCCCTAATGATCAAATACATTTCTCCATTAGATCCGCAGTTTGATGCGAATATTAAATTTCAATACAGGGATTTATTTTGGATAGGAGGCAGCTACCGTTTTCAAAATGGATATGCAGCAATGCTTGGATTAAATATTGGTAACACTTTCAACCTTGGTTATGCTTACGATTTTACAACTACAAAATTGAACACGGTAAGCAAGGCAACACACGAAATCATAATTGGTTTTTTGTTGGGTAACCGCTATGATGATTCCTGTCCAAGAAATATGTGGTGAAATATTAGAGTCTGACAACTTTTTTAGGACTGCGCAAAGCTTTAATTGTATTTACCCTGGTGCTCAATTCTTCTATTGACTTTTGAATTTGTTCAATCGATTGATCTGGCGACGGACAAACAGATACTTCGGCTTTAGCTTTTGATTCCTGGGTCAGTTTGTTTAATTGATTCAATACAACGGTATAAGATTTCTGAAGACTATCGAGTTGAATGGCAGCTAAAGCAGTATTTACATTGTTGTCAATTTTCTGCCAATCCATGTTTTCATATTGAGCTTTCATATTTAGCTCAATTCTTTTCCAGTCAACGGTTTTATTCAATTGATCAATATATTGTTTTTTTGCATTGACTTTTTCCTGTTCGGTCAATACATCCGCAATTGACGATTCCACTTCATTCCATTGCAGATTGGCAACTACTTTTTTCGTGGCATCAAGCGTGCTTTTCACTTTTTCCTTTTGTTCCTTGGTCAAGGAATTCTCAACATCATCAGAAACGACATAAGTAAGCATGTTTTTTTCTTGCGGCTGAATTTCAGGCGATTGCTGATCGTTTGTTTTTATTTCAACAGGAAATTTCTTTTCATTTTTATTCTGAGCAGCTGCAACCAATATAATTTGTTTTTGCTTCCGACTGGCGGGTGTGGTTGAATGATTCCCGTATCTGGTATCCCCATTCGACTGGAAAATATTAAAGCCACTTGCCAAATCAGTAAAACCAAACGATATATTTTCTTGTTTCTTCTCCTTAATAATTAGTATAGAGTTAAAAATTACAATGCAAAGCAATGCAGCAAACACCGCCCCCCACTGAGATTTCCTGAAACCATTTTTCTTTTCTATGCCAACAATTTTTTCTATCCTGGTCAATAAATAACTTTTACCTGTTGCTCCGAGCGCCAATGCATAACGCGCCATAGAGATTTTTTCCAGAGCCAACAGCGCAGAGGCATAGCCAAGTTTATCATAGCCAAATTGTAGTACCAACTGATCACAACAATTTTCTCTTTCTTCTTCGATGTGTCTTATAAACTGTTTTACAAATGGATTGAAGTATAAAAAAGTGCTGATGATGCTGATTAAAAAATTTACGAGGTAATCAAAACGCCTGATGTGTGAAAGCTCGTGTAATAAAATTGCTTCTACTTGCTGAGTAGTCAAATTACTCAAGGCAGCAACCGGCAACAAAACAATCGGTTTTAAATAACCCACCGTAACCGGCGATGTAACCAATTCAGATAAGTAAACAAAAACTCTTTTTTTGATTCCCAACTGCGAAGAAATTTTTTGAACAAAAAGGCGGTGATTCAATCCCGCTTTGATCAATCCGTGTTTTTTTATCTTTTGAACAAAACGGAAATTTCTGATCAAACGATAGGTGGGGAAGATCAGCAGGATTAAATAAGTCGTTGAAGCGGAAATTAAAAAAATATTGAGAGCACTGTTTGATTCGCTGATGCTTCGATTAAAAAAACCAATCGAAGAACTTTGTCTTGCATTGAAATAATAAAAGAAGGTGCAAACAAACCATACAAAACCCATCATTACTGCACCAACAGAAAGCTGATATTTTTTATGGGAAGAAATTTTAAACGCCGAATTTGCTAAAATAAAGATGCACCAAAGTAGTGCCATCTGCCAAAAGCTGTTAAGCGTTGCCCAACCAAGCGATTGTAAAAAATGTGATTCACCCCAAGCCATAAGGGTTCTGGTTTTATTGGTTTATTGTTTCTTCAGGTTGTCCAAAAGAGACTGGATTTTTGCCACCTCTTCAGCGGAGATTTTTTGATCTCCGCCACCCAATGCCTGCAATACCAATTGTGTTGATGAGCCGCCAAAAAGCGAATCGATCATTTTATCCAGCAAATGTTTTTGTGTTTTTTCCCTGTTCACCGCAGCCTGGTAAACATGCGTACGCATCGATTCATCTCTCTTTACCAAACCTTTCTCATGCATAATCTGCATCAGCTTCAGGGTAGTGGTGTATCCAACATCTTTACTCTTTGCCAAATCTTCGTGTACCTCGCGAACAGTAGCTAAATTCTTTTGCCAAAGAATATTCAATATCTCTAACTCGCTTTCGGTAGGTTTTACATATTTCGCGGCCATAGCAAAATAATTTCCGGACGAATATACGACCGATTTCGTATAAAACGATTTCCACAGCTATATTTAGTTTTTATTAACGCTAATTAACGATGAGCGGCAAATGAATTAAATGAGCGAAAACTAGAAGCGTCCAAATAGTGTCAATTATTTACTTTTTTATTGATCGGCTAAATTTCTACTATCATTTATTGTTGTCTCACTCACTGCATTGCGCGGCAGTTCGGCTGAACAAAATTGAAAGCTTTTAAAAAATCAAAGTTCTATTAACTGAAAAGGTTGCTCTATTTTTTCTAATTGGTTTTGTAAACGTCTGCAACTTGTATCGGTTATAAAAATCTGGGTTTCTTCATCGGCACAAACACGCATCAGTAAATTGCTGATTCTTTCTTCGTCCAGTTTTTCAAAAACATCATCGAGCAACAAAAGAGGGGAGAGATGTTTTTCCTGTTTCAAAATTTCCATTTCGGCAAGTTTCAGGGCGAAGAGCAAACTTTTTCTTTGTCCTTGCGAAGCAATGCTTTTAAATGGTTGTTCGCCCAAATTGAAAAGCAAATCATCTCTGTGAACTCCGCCGGACGTCCGCTGAATCATCAAATCTTTTTGTCTGGTGTGTTTCAGTAACTCCGCAATATTTATATGATGCATTTCACTTTCATACAGCAGTGTAATGTTTTCGTAACGTTGCGAAATATCGTTGTACAATTGCTTCACAATGGGAAGAAATCGCATTAAAAATTCTCTTCGCTTTTCGAAAATAAAATTGCCTTCTTTTGAAAGTTGTTCATCTAAAATATCCAGCACAGATAGATCCTTTCCAAAACCTTCATTGAACGATCGTAAAAACGAATTGCGCTGCTGTAAAATCTTGGTGTAATTAATTAATGACTGAAGATAGTCGTGATCCAACTGCGAGATTAGGGTGTCAATAAATTTTCTTCTTTCATCGCTGGCTCCGATGATCAGTTGCACATCGTCCGGAGCAATGATAACGCAAGGATACCGGCCGATGTGTTTTGAAAATTTTGTGTACAAATTATCGTTCACTGAAAATTCTTTCTTCCCGGTCTCTCTTAAAATGCAAACAGCTTTTTCTTCTTTTCCGTTTATTTCAAAATGACCTTCCAGCCGGAAACCTTCATGCCCGTGAAGAATGTTCAATTGGTCCTGTCTTGTAAAATAGCTTTTGGTGAAACACAGGTAATGAATGGCATCGAGAAGGTTGGTTTTTCCCAATCCATTATTTGCGCAAATACCAATAATCCGTTCTGCAAATTGAAATTCCTGGTGGAAATAATTTTTAAACTGGAATGCTGATATTTTCTGTAAAAAAAGACTCAACCGGCTCGTTTTGTAAAGTGTTCAAAGATCGAAGAATTAGAAATGCAAATGACAATGCATGTTTGAATAAGAAGGAAATTTCGGAGTTGCCGAATACAATTGCCGGTGGTAGAGGCGTGCGACCAAACAAAGTTCCGGAGCAGCGACCGGGCTCGTTACATAAAAAATATCGCTAAAATTTGCTGAGTAATGCCAATTTAAACCGGAAATATATCGGCCTGAGCCAAAAACTCCTGAATCAAAACTTCCTGATTAAGACGGTATTCCCTTATTTTTGCGGCTCAAAATTGGAGCCTTGGCTACTAAGTATACGAAAGAAACTTATTTATACTGGTACGAGTTGATGCAACTCATTCGCCAGTTTGAATTAACTGCAGAAGAAAAATATAAAATGGAAGGAAAGATCCGCGGATTTTTCCATGCCTACGTTGGACAAGAAGCTATTGCTGCAGGCTGTATGACCGCAACTCGTCCAGAAGACAAATTCATTACCGCTTACCGCGACCACGGATTGGCCATTGCCAAAGGAATCTCTGTGAATTCCTGCATGGCTGAATTGTATGGAAAAGCAACCGGATGTGCAAAAGGCAAGGGTGGGAGTATGCACTTCTTTGGAAAGAACGAGAACTTTTTTGGCGGTCACGGAATTGTAGGTGCACAAATTGGAACCGGGGCAGGTTTGGCATTTGCTGAACAATATCGCGGGACTGATAACGTGGTTCTTACCTTTTTTGGCGATGGTGCCGCAAGACAAGGTATTTTGCATGAAACATTCAACCTTGCCATGCTTTGGAAGTTGCCTGTCATTTTTATCTGCGAGAATAACAACTATGCAATGGGAACCTCGGTGCAACGTACCTCCAACATCACCGACATTTATAAATTGGCCGATGCTTACGAAATGCCGGCCGATACAATTGATGGCATGAGTGCGGAGGCCGTACATGAAGGTGTGTCCAGGGCTGTAAAAAGGGCAAGGGAAAAGGGCGGACCAACTTTGCTTGAAATAAAAACCTATCGTTATAAAGGTCACTCGATCTCCGATCCTCAGAAATACAGAACCAAAGAAGAAGTTGAAGAGTACAAGGCAAAAGACCCGATCAGCATTATAATAAAAACGATTTACGACAATAAGATTGCTTCCGAAGACGAGATCAGGCAAATCAACGAAAGAGTGGACCAGGCAGTTGCTGAAAGCGTAAAATTTGCAGAAGAGTCACCATGGCCTGATGATAGCGAGGTGCTGAAAGACGTCTATGTTGATCAGAACTATCCTTTTATTACCGACTAAAAAATTTTCCACCATAAACAAATATTCTATTCATGGCTGAAGTAAAACACCAGGTGCGTCACAAATCTGAAAGCGAACAAGTGATTGAACGTGCAAAGGATTTCTGGACGAAGTATGGTAAGATCACAACAATTATTGCTGTTGCAATTATTGTATTAGGCGGCGGATATCTTGCCTATAAATATTTAGTTAAAGAACCTAAAGAGCAAAAAGCTGCTGAAGCCATGTGGAGAGCACAACAATACTTTGCGCAGGATTCTTTGGAGAAAGCGTTGAAAGGTGATGGCCAGGCTGCAGGTTTTGAAAAAATTGCGAGCCAGTACAGTGGAACTGATGCCGGTGAACTAGCAAATTTTTATGCCGGTGCTATTTCATTGCAATTGGGAGATAATAATAAAGCAATTAAATACCTCAAAGAATTCAACACTGATGCACAACAAATCCAGGCAAGAGCCTACAAACTCTTAGCTGATGCTTATGCTAATGCAGGAAAGAATTCAGAAGCTTTGGACAATTATAAAAAAGCTGCTCACGAATTTGAAACTGACAAAGCCAATTCATCGGAGTATCTGATTATGGCCGCTTATTTTGCTGATCGTGTAATGAACGATAAAAAACAAGCTGAGGAGTTATTTAAAGAGGTGAAGAAAAAGTATTCCGGTTCGTCTGCAAGTGATGAGGCAGACAGGTATTTGGCACAAATGGGAATTTATAAGACAGACGAAAAATAATTTTTGATGGCTGATGTAGCAAACAGCAAACTTTTTGAAACCATCGGGGACATCCAACATTTTAAGGATGTCCTTGTTGTTTTGGTGAAGACAGAATGGAATGCTTCGATTGTAGATGAATTGGAAAATGGTTGCAAAAGGATTTTTGATCAATATAAAATTCAAACCAAAACTATTGTTGTTCCCGGTGCAATCGAAATCGCATTTGCCATTAATCAATTTGCAACCAAGAATAATACCGTTTGCGCCTACATTGCCTTGGGTTGTGTTGTAAGAGGAGGTACTCCCCATTTTGAATACGTTTGTCAATCCGTCACTCAGGGAATTACACAACTTAATTTGAGCTTGTCAGTACCCGTAATTTTTGGATTGCTTACTGTTGACAACAATGAACAAGCAAAAGAACGAACCGGTGGCATTCATGGTCATAAAGGAGAAGAAGCCGCAATCACAGCAATAAAAATGATCTTGCTGAACCAGCAAATAATGAAAGGTAAATAATGAAAGTTCAAATTTTCATTCCCTGTTTTGTAGATCAATTATTTCCGCAAACCGCTTTTAACATGATTACCATTTTGGAAAAAGCAGGATGCGAGGTTTCCTACAATACAAACCAAACCTGTTGCGGACAACCGGCTTTCAACGCTGGGTTTTGGGATGATGCAAGAACGGTTTGTTCCAAATTTTTAAAAGATTTTGAGTCCAATAAAATCATCGTTGCTCCTAGTGCAAGTTGTGTTGGCTTTGTGAAAAACTATTACTCCAAACTGTTTGATAATTCTTCAATGCACAACGAAGTGAAAGCAATTTCACAAAACATTTTTGAGTTGTCAGATTTCTTAGTGAATAAAATCGGAGTTACCGATTTTGGAGCGAAACTGAGTGGCAAGGCAACTTACCATGACTCCTGTGCAGGTCTGCGTGAATGTAAAATCAAAAATGAACCGAGAACACTACTTCAAAACGTGGAAGGTTTGGAATTGGTTGAGCTAAACGATGTCGAAACCTGTTGTGGTTTCGGTGGAACCTTCGCAGTAAAATTTGAACCAATTTCAATTGCAATGGCGGAACAAAAAGTGGAAAATGCTTTAGCAACGGGCGCACAATATCTGATCTCAACCGATCTTTCTTGTTTAATGCATTTGCAGGGTTATATCAACAACAAAAACTACAATTTAAAGACGATGCATATTGCCGATGTGCTGGCGCACAGTTAGTATTAGTGGCCTGCATAATAATCATAACCTCTCTCGGCCCAAAAGTCAGGTGGCTTTTGATTACTGAAATAGATAGTGCCGATTCTCTTTAAATGTTTGATTCCATATTTTACAGGAATAATTAATCGCAATGGATAACCCTGGTCGAGGGGCAGGGGCTTGCCGTTCATTTCATAGCAAAGCAGGGTTTGAGGATGCATAATGCTTGGCATGTCGATGCCAACATAGTATTGTTTGTCGGGAGTTGACAAACCTGCATAACTCATTTTAACTTCATCGCTCAAATGGTAGTGATTGATAAAATCTGAAAACTTTACTCCGCTCCACCACGTTTTTTGGCTCCAGCCCTCAATGCATTTAAAATCAAAAACCACATCGGTCTTTGGGAGCTTTTTCATGTCTTCTAATGTAAAGGATAAAGTATCGCCATTGTTTTTGACAACGTGTAATCTCCACCCTGCACTATCCAGTGGCGTTCTCAATCCATCGCGGCCATTGACTCTTACATTTTTTACCGCTTCAGAAATGGGATAAGTTTTCACCAATTTTTGTTGGTTGAATAATCCACTGAAAATTTTTTCATTGGTGCTTAACCCTTTTCTCAACGTTTTTTGGACCCCTCCAATTTTTTCCTCATGTCTTAACTGGATCCAGGCATAAACACCAATTCCAAACGCAACGAAAAAGACTGCAAAAGCAAGTATGGTTTTGAACACAAGCCTTCGGTCAGTGATAATTTTCTCTTTCATTTTTATGAATTTGCTGAACTAATTGATGGAGCAGTTTGCATCACAGCTTCATGTTCTTCTTTCTTTTCTTCAAGCCTTAAAACATCGAAGCCGGTAATCATGCTTTGAAAATTTTTCCAGCCTGCAACAATAACCTGCACAACATGAACAATAAAAAACAAACAATAACCAATCGTCAATGCAAAGTGTTCAATCCTTGCCAATTCGTAACCACCACAAAGCCGGGTAAGCCAACTGAATTGAACAGGTTTATAAATCGAAAGGCCGGTAATGATGGAACCAAATCCCATTAGAACAATTGCAGTGTAAGCAATTCTTTGGGCAGCGTTGTATTTTGTTTGTGGAGGCGCTGTTTTTCGGATATGTAAATCGTGCAGCAGGACCAACCACGCTTCTTTGAAAGATGTTTTATTTGGCAGTAAATATTTCCATTGGCCTGAAAAAGCAGTAAAACCAACATACAACAATCCATTTATGAAAAATAACCACATAAATAGGAAGTGGTAAGCCATCCCTTCTGCCAACCGGAATTTTAAATTCAAAGCATCATAAAAATTTTGAGGAAAAAATTTGATGATTTGCTTTCCTTCAATTTTTATTGAATAAACATCATTTGCCCAATAGATCAGCAACCCACTCCATATCATAATTGCCAACACAGGAAAATTTATCCAATGAAACCAGCGAACAGCCAAAGGATGTTTGGTGATTATTTTTTTCATAACAAGGATGGTGTGTTTTAAAGTTACACCAATTAAATTGGTACGGGGTGCAAGGTTCAGCTTACAAGGATATAAAAGATTGAATCTGCAACCTAAAACCTTTAACCTGGTTGTAAAATGAACAGCCAGCCACTTGCGTAGCCGGCTGTTGCTCTGCACATACGAAATATGTTATAGATATGAAACCAGTCTTTATGGGATTTATTGGCGAAACTTATTTGGGCATTACCACGGTATTGATCACATGAATAACACCATTGCTTTGATAAACGTCGCTAATTGTAATTTGAGCAACGTTTCCTTTTTCATCTTTCAGCCAAAGCTTTCCATCCTTTTCCATTACCCACAGTTTGCCTCCTTCAACTGTTGTAAGTTCTGCAGTACCTTTCCCCTTCTTGATCCACTTCATTAATTCTTTACTGTCAAGTCTTCCTGGAACAACATGATAAGTCAGAATTTTTGTTAGTGTTGCTTTGTTTTCTGGTTTTACGAGATTATCAACTGTGCCGGCTGGAAGTTTATTAAATGCTTCATTGGTTGGCGCAAACACGGTGAAAGGACCTTTGCCTTCTAGTGTTTCAACCAATCCTGCGGCTTTAACGGCGGCCACCAATGTTGTGTGATCTTTTGAATTAACCGCATTTTCAATAATGTTTTTTGATGGATACATTGGAGCGCCACCAACTTCAACTGTTTTTTCGTTTGCCATTTTCATGTCTTGGGCATGCGAAGACAAAACGATTCCTGTGAGCAGTAAGACTGCTAATGAAAGCTTTTTCATGTTTGTATTTTTTTGATTATGATTTTCCCGATTACTATCGGGACAAGATTGATGAAATAATTACGAACGATGACAATTGTTGGATTTAAAAAAGAAATTTTTTTTATTCTTGCACTCAACTTCAAACCAGGAATTTCAAACCACAAAATGCTATGGCTTATTGGTTAGTAAAATCGGAACCTTCCGTATATAGTTGGGATCAACTTGTAAAAGACAAACAAACCGATTGGACAGGCGTTCGAAATTATGCTGCACGAAATCATTTGAAAGCAATGAAGAAAGATGATGAAGTTTTTTTCTATCACAGTAACGAAGGGTTAAACATTGTTGGAGTTGCAAAAGTTGCTAAAGAGGCCTATCAGGACCCTACTACAGAAGAAACAGCGTGGGTTTGTGTTGATTTGAAGCCTTACAAAAAATTAAAGAATCCTGTCTCACTTGAACAAATGAAAAAAGACAAGCGACTAAAAGATATGGCCCTCATTCGTATCGGAAGATTATCGGTTCAACCCTTGAAAGATGAGGAGTGGGAAGTTGTAATGGAAATGGCCGGAGAAAAATAATTCCGGCCAATCCAACTATATTCTTCTCGATGATTGCAATCTTCTTGCGATCTCTTCTTCCAAAACATCAGGAATGTCAGATGCATCATCATCAATAGGTGCCAGTCTTCCTATTGTTGAATCCCAGGTGAATATATGTTCATTACCATTGTATTGAACCTTGTATCGCGTTTCCGTATTGAATTCAAATGGAGATGCGGTTACCAAATAGGGCACCCCGTCCAAACGTATTTCAAATCTTTCCTCTGCCATAAATTTAATTTTGTTTACTTACTGCAAATAGAATTCCAATTGATAAGCATACTCATTATTGATAAATTTGTTTCATGAGTAAAAAGAAACTGGTTGTACTCACAGGCGCAGGCATAAGTGCGGAAAGCGGCTTAAAAACTTTTCGAGATTCTGATGGATTGTGGGAAGGATATGATATTAATGAAGTAGCAACAGCAACTGCATGGAAAAAAAATCCAGCGCTGGTTCAGGAGTTTTACAACATGCGCCGCAAAAACGTGAAAGAAGCTCATCCAAACGCGGCTCATATTGCACTTGCAGAATTGGAAAACGATTTCGAGGTGCATATCATCACTCAAAACATTGATGATTTGCATGAAAGAGCGGGTTCAACAAGAATCATTCATCTGCATGGCGAAATATTGAAAATGAGAAGTGAGAACAATGACCATTTGGTTTATCCAGTACACCATGATATAAGAATGGGAGACCTCGCCGAAGATGGTGGACAACTTCGCCCGCATATTGTTTGGTTTGAAGAAGCTGTGCCAAAAATGGAAGAAGCCGCATTAACTACAAGACAAGCAGATATTTTTTTAATTGTCGGAACTTCACTGGTTGTTTATCCTGCTGCAGGTTTGGTAAACTATGCTCCCTGGGATATCCCGAAATTTATTGTTGACAAGAAAATTCCTTACACGTCTTCGCTCTACAATTTAACTGCGATTGAAAAAACGGCAGCAGAGGGAATGCAGGATGTAAAAAGCTTATTGAAAAAGTATTTGTAGAAAGTATCTTATTTCGCTTCGCCACCTTCTTTTCCATAAAAAATCACCCACGTTGCAAAATCATCTGAAAAGTTTTCAAAACGATGCACCATTTTTGCCGGCACAAATAAAACATCTCCCGGCTTGCACTGGACTCTTTCTCCGTCTCTAAAAAATTTTGCATACCCGGATGCAATCACATAGATTTCATCTTGGGAATGCGGCATTTGCGGGTCAACATCTTTTGGAGCATAATATTCAATCCGCATGGTTCCATGCTCGAGCAACACCGTAAAACGTTCTTCTTTTTGTTTTGCTAGTTGTTGAATCGCATCATTAAGGGAAAGATGGAAGTTCATAAACCAAGCAGTTGTTCTTTAAATATAATTCCATGATTTTGCAGTTCACGCAAAACGGGCTCGTAAATTTCTTTTGCAATAGGAATGTGTAATCCTTTCAGGGCGATTGTTCCACTCAAAATAAATTTTGCCGCAATACCCAGGGGCAATCCAACTGTCTTTGCCATTGCTGTATGCACATCATCGTCTCCTTTCAAAACAAGAGTACTTATCGTTTTTAATGCCCTTCCTTTTTTTTCAAATTCAATTTCATGCTGCATGATGATCATATCCTTATCGCCTGGTTGTAATGACAATTTTTTTTCTAAAGCAAATTGCAGAATTGTTGCCGCACTGCATTCACCTTTATCAACGACTGTTTCATTATCATCCAATCCCAAATAAAAGAGTTGTTTCAATGTAAGGCTGGCATCATGCATTCTATCGGCAAGAGTTGTCGCCGCGTTTATTTTTAGATCATCAATGTCAACTTCTTTCAAATCGCCCTTATCATCAACCACCATAAATTCTTCAACAGGTTCGACGCCCTTTTCTTCTGCTTGTTTTTCTAATTCAACAAGGGTTACCAGTTCCGAGAGCAAACTTTTTGTTGAATTAAATTGCTGCTGCAATTTTTCTTCAAGCCATTCACTAAAACCATTTCTGTCCATGTGTTCTTTAAACAATTGAAACAAGGTTTTTCCATTGGTATTGTAGATTTGTTTTTCATCCGTCAGACGAAGATCAATGATGTTCTTCCATCCATAAATGAAATCAGGATGACGAAGTGTAGTTCGAATGAATGTGTTGCAGTCTTGCAAACCGTAAATGGAAATATAATTTAGGGAATCGCGATTCGGATACCAACATAAAACGCCGCGGCCGGGAATGGAAACAGCTCTTTTTTCAGCAAATAATTCTTTGTATTCGAGTTCTTTTATTTCTCCATCTTGTTTAAAGATTGCACCTGCCTGTCCTGCTGTAACAACATTTCTGGGATTCCAACTGATTTTATAGTGCCATGGGTTATCATCGCTCTCTCGGGCAATCAATCCACCACAGTGTGAAAAAAAGGAATGGATGACGCCGCCATCTTCCTGAATTTTATCAATCAATTTTTTTGCACTCATGTGGTCAATGCCGGGATCCAAACCCATCTCGCACAAAAACAGCAAACCGTTTTCTTCAATTTCATTTTTTAACGAGCGCATTTGTTCATCAACATAAGAAGCAGTTAAAAGGTTTTTTTTATGGCGAATACAGTCTTTCGCAATTAAAAGATGAAGGGCAGGCGGCATGAGCGAAATCACAATATCTGCCCGGCTGATAAATGAACTTCTCTGTTCCTCGCTGTTGATATCAAACGAAACAGCTTTACCGTAGGGCGAGTTGCCAATTTTCCTTTTTGCATTTGAAAGATCAGCATCAACCAGAATCAATTGCCAATTTTCGTTCTCTGCATTGAGTAACAGATACTGAATTAAAACCGTAGCTGATTTTCCAGCTCCAAAAAGAAGAACCTGTTTCATGTTTCAAATGTAAGTAAATGAGAAATCCCGCTAATAGGGAAAGATTAAGCTATTCGTTGTATTACTTCATAATCGTGTGAATACACTTTTAGTATCCTGTACCGCACTTTCAAACCATAGTTTGTTCCCGGAATAGAAATGGTTTCGGCGTCTTTCGATTTGATTGATGAGAACAAAACGTTTTCGGATTGAACAACCTGGCCGTCTGGTTTTAAAAAATCAACAGTCACAAGCACTTTGTCTATAAAGTTTGGTGATCCGTTGAAGACGGTTAGCTGAAGTCCATTGATGCTGCTAAACAATCCAACCTTATATTGACTGTTTTTTGGGACAGGCTGCTTTTTGATGTCTTTACCATCCGCAGCCCTCTTCTTGTTTAATTTAAATACAGGTACAATTTCAGTTACAATTGCATTCTTATAACTGTCCGAATCACCAGCTTCAGCCTCACGATCAATGCCTGGCGTTACAACTATGTCCTGTTGGTAAGAAGAAGACATATAATCATACGCTATTTTCTTAATGATAATTGTGGTTAACATTACTCCAATGAATAGTGCCGCAACATTGCCCTTCTTCAGCAAAAAATACTTCTTCATAAAAGAGCTTTTCTGAATTCAAAAAAGAAAATACCATGCCGGGAAAAAAAGTTGGCCAAAGAGCAGGACGGCTGATCTAAGAGCTTCTTTACAAGAGCTCTGCGGTTCTTCCTGGGGCCGGGGTGCCAAATCACCTGCAAAAGTCCGAAACATGTTTATTTTTACCTGTAACCTGTTTGAAAAAGCCGTAGTCAAATGATTTGTAACCAGTTCTTTAAAAAATTCCTGAACTATCTGTAACCTGAACTTTAAAACCGTAGTCAGATAGGGAAAGCGGATTAAAAATCATTTAAAACAATAAAAATTTATTTTATGGGCGGACCAGAAGTTTTAGTACCAATTACATTGTTTGCCGGCGGCTTTGCTATGATTTTCGGCATTGTTTATTTAAAAACAAAAGAAAATCTCGCTATGGTTGAGAAGGGAATGAATCCCAAACAACAAATGCCCCGTCCTGCACCTTTCAAAAGTTTGAAATTAGGATTGCTGTTAATGGGAGCCGGTCTTGGTTTATTAATAGCCTACCTGATCGATATTAACCTTCCTGAGCGTCTTGATCCAAACGGTTTCCGTTATCACAATGATAACCCGGCGATTTATTTTGCATTGATTGCCATCGGCGGAGGTTTGGGATTGATTACTTCTTATGCTATTGAAAAGAAACATTTACTTGACAGAAGAGAATCTTTATCTGAGCGGGAACTATAACAGGCATCTATAAATTTGAAAGCCTCCGAAAGGAGGTTTTTTTCATTTTAAAACTTCTAATGCTTTTTGAATCGCCGGATCAAAACTATTGCTAACCTGGTAATAACCCTGGCTTCTCCATTTCAACCTTGCCAGGTAGGCTTTGATTTGATTTTCGATATTCAATTTGTCATTTCCTGAAACATTGTTCAGTTTAATACTGTCTTTAGCGGCATAACTTACCAATTGGTTCCAAACTTCATTCTCACCATTATAATGCGAGGTAAAATCCGACGGATTTTTATATTGTTCAAACGATGGCAGATGGTTGATATAATAAGTATAAACAAAATTACTGAAGCGGCCATCCAGATAAAGCAGGCTTACGCTTTTTGTAAGATTGCTTGTATCCAATCCAACAAAAATGTCGGGAACAATCCCCCCACCGCCATAAACGGTTCTATGTTCAATTAATGTTTTGTATGGCTTTTGATCTTTCGAATAATGAATGGAATCGGCAGAGTATAACTCGCCATGAGATAGCCTGTCATAAAGATCTTCGTCATAAATTTTCTTGCCTTTATCGTATGGCTTTTGAATGCTTCTGCCGGAAGGTGTGTAATACCTTGCAATCGTTAACCGAATTTCCGAACCATCACTCAATTCGTATTGCCCCTGCACCAAACCTTTTCCGTAAGATCTTCTTCCAATAACTGTTGCCCTGTCCCAATCCTGTAATGCTCCTGTAAGAATTTCGCTGGCACTTGCCGTCAGTTCATCTATCAACACAACAAGTTTTCCCTGTTCAAAAACCCCTTCCTTACCTGCATGATATTCTTCCTTGGCAATATTTGCACCTTGCGTGTAACAAATCAGTTTATCTCCGTCCAAAAATTCATCTGCAATATTGGTTGCCTGTGTTACAAAACCACCGGGGTTATCTCTCAAATCAAGAATTAATTTTTGCATGCCATTCTTTTTCAAGCTTTCCATGGCACTCATAAATTCTTTGTAAGTGGTCTCTGCAAACTTGTTCAGTTTAATGTAACCCGTAGTGGCATTAATCATATATGAAGCATCAAGGGATGGAAGAGGAATGGTGCCCCGAACAACTTCCTTGTATTGGATCGTAGTTCCTCTAAGGATCGTCAGTTTTACCTTACTACCTTCATTTCCGCGAATCAATTTTTTTATGTCATCATTCAACAAGCCTTTCATCACAATTGACGAATCGTTTATTTTGATGATCTTGTCTCCGATCTGCAATCCGGCTTTGTCACTTGGTCCGCCGGGAATCACATACAGAATATGAACGGTATCGTCAAAGCGGTTAAATTCAATTCCGATCCCCTCAAAATTTCCCTGCAACTCTTCATTGGCAGTTTCAACATCTGATGCGGGAATGTAAACAGAGTGCGGATCCAAATGATTCATCACATCGGTGATCGCGTCGTTCTGTAAAGAATCCAGTTTTATTTTATCAACGTATTTGTCTTTAATGAGGTCAAGTGTTTCCTGCAGCGATGTTTTTTTATCTCTTGAAAAAAAACTTTTTCCTCCCGTTTCCTGGTGAAGCTTAAATCCGAAGAACATTCCGGCGATCATTACCACCGAGAAGATTAAAGGCAACCAAACCTGTAATTTTTTCTTACTCATCTCTTCCTTTACTTTGTAAATAATTGCTGCAAAATAGCAGTTTTGAAACTATGATCGAAGTTTCAAACCATATTTCAACAATACATTAAGCAGAATCATCCATGTCAACAACCTTGATAGCCGATAGCGGGGCCACCAAAGCGGAATGGTGTTTGGTAAATAACGGGAAAAAGAAAATTTTATTTACACAAGGCATCAGTCCTTATTTTTTAAATACGCAGCAAATTGCAGATTTGGTGAGTAATGAATTAGCAAAAAAGCTAAAAAACATTACTATTGAACATATTAATTATTACGGAACCGGGTGTTCAAACGCCGGAAATGCAAAAAGCATTAAAAAAGCATTGAGCATTGTTTTCCCAAAAGCACAAATCAATGTCAACACTGATTTGATGGCGGCTGCAAGAGCTGTATGTGGTCACGAAAAAGGCATTGCCTGCATTTTGGGGACAGGCTCCAATTCCTGTTATTACAACGGAAAGAACATTGTAAAAAACAGTCCGGGTATTGGTTATGTTTTGGGTGATGAAGGAAGCGGTGCTTATCTTGGGAAAAAGGTTTTGCAATATTATTTGTATAACACTTTTGACGAAGACCTCAGGGCAAGGTTTGATGCGAAGTATGTGACAACAGCCCCCGAAATTTTAGATAATGTGTATAAAAGGCCGTTGCCCAATCGATACCTGGCCTCTTTTACCTTGTTTCTTGCCGAAAATCGCGGGCATTATATGGTTGAAAACATTATTGAAGATGGATTAAATGATTTTTTCTTTCAACATTTGTGTAAGTATAACGAGGTTTGGAAATACCCGGTCAATTTTGTTGGCAGCGTGGCTTTTGGATTTAAAGATGTGATTGAACAGCTTTGCAATTCTTATGAATTTGAGTTGGGTAAAATTTTAAAGAACCCAATGGAAGGACTCGTGAAATATCATAATGTTAACAGGCAATAAAAATTGACAATAGAAAATAAAATTCGAGTAATTCGTGCTTTTAATTCGTGTAATAAATGAATGAGTTTACCAAAATAACAGAACAGCCAAGTAAGTATCGCCATCTTGAACAAATGACCATTGGCGAAATTCTTACCAATATCAACGAAGAAGATAAATCAGTGCCTTATGCCGTGGAAAAATCAATTCCGCAAATTAAAAGACTGGTTGGGGCCATTGCTGACAAAATGCTGGCCGGGGGCCGGCTTTTTTATATTGGCGCAGGCACCAGCGGCAGATTAGCTGTAGTTGACGCAAGCGAATGTCCGCCCACTTACGGAGTTCCTTATGGGTTGGTAGTAGCGGTGATTGCCGGAGGCGATGATGCTATAACCAAAGCAATTGAAAAAGCAGAAGACAGTTTGGAACAAGGCTGGCTAGATTTGCAGTCACATAATATCAACGCAAAAGACGTTGTTGTGGGTATTGCAGCAAGCGGAACAACACCCTATGTTATTGGGGCACTGGCGGAATGTCAAAGAAGAGGAATTACAACAGGATGTATCACCAACAATCCGGGTTCACCATTAACTGATGTGGCTGATTTTCCAATTGAATGCGGAGTGGGTCCCGAGTTTGTAACGGGAAGTACACGGATGAAAAGTGGCACATCGCAAAAGCTCATTCTGAACATGATTTCTACAACGGTAATGATCCAGTTGGGAAGAGTAGAGGACAACAAAATGGTCAACATGCAACTTACCAATGATAAGCTCATCGATCGTGGCACAAAAATGATAATGGATAAACTAGGTTTAACAGATTATGAGCAAGCCAGGGAATTATTATTGCAATATGGCAGCGTAAAAAAAGCGGTTGATAATTATAAGTTGAAAAAATAAATGTGCAGATTGTACCAATGTTCAAGAGTCGATCCATTATCTGCACATTTGCAAATTGGCACATTAAGTCATGCATGACATAGAACCATATTACAATTGGCGACACATTTATGTGAGTGAGGAGGATGAACGGTCACCATTTTTTAAAAGGCAGTATTCCGAGTTTGAATTTACCGCCACAGTTTACAATTACTACATCCATCCGCAATGGGATGATTTTGGAAGCCGCACGCTTTATTTAAAAGTCCTGGAAGCTAATTATAATGAACACTACGTAATTATAGAGTTAATTGGCGAATGGAATGATGCTATCGAAAACGACATCATGGAACTAAAAAGAGAAGTTGCCGAAAAGTTCATGCATGAAGGCATCAATAAATTTATCTTAATTACTGAAAACGTTTTGAACTTTCACAGTGGCGATAAAGATTATTACCAGGAATGGTATGATGAAGTAAGCGATGAAAACGGGTGGGTCGTTAGTATTAACATGCCCGAAGCTACTCAGCATGATTTTAAAAGGGCCAAACTGAATTACTACGTCGAACTGATGAACATTGACAATTGGCGTGTCTATAAGCCTTTCCACTTATTTAAGAAGATCGACGAAGAGTTGAACCGCCGCCTTTCCTTATGAGTTTGCTCATATTTTAGGGATAATGGAATTTTTTGATGATCGACACTTACCTTTGCGGAAAATTTTTCAACCCCTCCTGATAGCTTATGAAATGGTCGCAATTCTTCACATCCGCTGTAGGTAGAAAAATAGTGATGGCCTTGAGTGGTTTGTTTCTTGTTTCTTTTTTATTGGTTCACGTTGGTTTGAACTCTTGCATATTTAATGATCTTCCCTTTTTCAATCCCAACGATGATGGCTCTATGTTCAATCGTGCAGCTTACTTCATGGGAAACTCGCTTGTAATCCGCATTATTGAATTCGGTTTGTTTGCGGTTATCATTCTTCATATTATTCAGGGTTATGCCGTTGAAGTGAAGAACAGAAGCAGAAGAAAGAAGGGTTATCAGGTTGCATTGGGTAATCGTGGAAGCACATGGATGAGCCGGAGCATGGCAATACTTGGTACATTAATTTTTATTTACCTCGTAGTTCATATTGCGCAGTTTTGGGTGCCTTCAAGAATCACAGGCCTGGAAGAAGTGACCTACAATGGAAAGCAGTATCACAATTTATTTTTAAGAATGTTTGAAGTGTTCCAACAAGAGTGGGTTGTCATTTTGTACCTGGTTGGTGTTGGTGCACTGCTGTTTCACTTGTTGCATGGATTTCACGCAGCATTCCGTTCGATTGGCGTACACAACAAAAAATATTTGAGTTTGTTGAAAGGGGTAGGATATGGTTTTAGTGTGATTGTTTGTGTTTTGTTTGCATTAATGCCAATAAGCATGTACCTGCATTGGGTTCACCCTGGTGCTTAAACTGCCGCTCGATATTAGTATTGAGAAATGAAACTGTTGAATTGAATTACCGAAGGTAAAGGTGAGTACAACACAGAGAACGATGGTACTAGTGAAAGTTGGTTCATAAAAATAATTATCACATTTTCAAATTGTCGAATTGCCAAATTTGATTTATGCTTGATTCAAAAATTCCTGCAGGACCGTTAGAGAAAAAATGGGAAGATTATAAAGGCCATGTGAAACTGGTAAATCCTGCCAATAAAAGAAAATTGGAAGTGATTGTGATTGGAACCGGTTTAGCCGGCGCATCGGCAGCAGCGTCGCTTGGTGAAATGGGTTATAAGGTAAAAGCATTTTGTTTCCAGGATTCTCCCCGCCGTGCACACTCCATTGCAGCACAAGGCGGAATCAACGCCGCAAAAAATTATCAGAATGACGGCGATTCGGTGTTCCGTCTTTTCTATGATACGATCAAGGGTGGAGACTATCGTTCACGGGAAGCAAACGTTCATCGTTTAGCAGAAGTGAGTGCCAATATCATTGATCAATGTGTTGCGCAAGGTGTTCCTTTTGCAAGAGAGTATGGCGGTCTTTTAAGCAACCGTTCTTTTGGTGGTGTCCAGGTTCAACGAACATTTTATGCAGCCGGACAAACAGGCCAGCAATTATTGATCGGTGCATACCAGGCATTGGAAAGACAGATTGCTTTAGGCAATGTGGTTATGTACAGCCGTCACGAAATGCTTGAGTTGGTTGTCATTGATGGAAAAGCTCGTGGCATCATTGCCAGAAACCTTGTTACCGGGGAATTAGAAAGACATTTCGGTCATGCAGTGTTATTGTGCAGCGGTGGTTATGGAAATGTTTTCTATCTCTCCACTAATGCAATGGGCAGCAATGTAACTGCTATTTGGAAAGCACATAAAAAAGGAGCATACTTTGGTAATCCTTGTTATACTCAAATTCACCCTACTTGCATTCCTGTAAGTGGTGAACATCAATCGAAGCTGACATTGATGTCAGAGTCTTTGAGAAATGACGGAAGAATTTGGGTTCCGAAAAAGCAGGGTGATAATCGCAGGCCAAATGAAATTCCTGAAGAAGAAAGAGATTATTATCTGGAAAGAAGATACCCTGCTTTTGGTAACCTTGTTCCCCGGGATGTTGCTTCCCGGGCAGCGAAAGAAAGATGCGATGCAGGTTATGGTGTAGGTTCATCAAAGCAAGCAGTGTATTTGGATTATGCGGATGCCATTCAGCGCTATGGACACGTTGAAGCGGGTAAGAGAGGCCTGGCCAATGCAGATGCGTCAACCATCACCGCACTAGGTAAAGAAGTAGTTAAAGAAAAATATGGTAACCTGTTTGACATGTATGAAAAAATCACAGGTGAAAACCCATACGAAGTGCCGATGAGAATTTATCCTGCTGTTCACTATACCATGGGTGGACTTTGGGTGGATTATGAATTGATGACAACCGTTCCGGGCTTGTATGCATTGGGCGAATGTAATTTTTCCGACCATGGTGCGAACAGGCTTGGTGCTTCAGCATTGATGCAAGGACTGGCCGATGGTTACTTCGTAATTCCCTATACAATCGGAAATTATTTGGCTGATGAAATTCGGACCAAAGAAATTCCAACTTCACATCCTGCATTTGAAGAAGCAGAAAGAAATGTTCGTGAGCGGATTGAAAAGTTGATGAGCATTAAAGGAAATCAAACCGTTGAAAGCCTGCATAAGCGTCTCGGAAAAATTATGTGGGATAAATGCGGAATGGCCCGCAATGCACAAGGCTTGCAGCAAGCGATTCAAGAGATTCGTCAGTTGAGAAAAGAATTTTGGAGTGATGTAAAAATTCCCGGGACTATTAATGAATTCAATCCTGAATTAGATAAGGCAGGCCGTGTTGCTGATTTCATTGAATTAGGAGAACTGATGTGTATTGATGCTTTGCAGAGAGCAGAAAGTTGCGGCGGACATTTTAGAGAAGAATCACAAACAGAAGAAGGTGAAGCATTGCGTCACGACGCAGAATTTATGTATGTATCGGCATGGGAATACCAACCAAATGATCAATGGGAATTACACAAAGAAGATTTGAATTATGAGGTGGTAAAACCAAGTCAACGTTCTTATAAATAATTTGAAAGTCTTATTGTCCGTATGGAACATTACAATATGAATCTCACACTGAAAGTGTGGAGACAAGCAAATAAAAACAGCGAAGGAAAATTCGAAACTTTTGAAGTCAAAGACATCAATTCAGAAATGTCTTTTCTTGAAATGTTTGATGTATTGAACGAACGTTTGATCAATGAAGGAAAAGATCCAATAGCATTTGACCACGATTGCCGCGAAGGTATTTGCGGAATGTGTTCGATGCACATTAATGGACGTCCGCACGGACCATGGCATGCGACAACGACCTGCCAGTTACATATGAGAGCTTTTAAAGATGGTGATACCATCGTTGTCGAACCGTGGAGAGCGCAGGCTTTTCCCGTGATTAAGGATTTGGTTGTTGACCGCTCCTCCTTCGACAGAATTATTCAGGCAGGTGGATTCATTTCTGTAAATACCGGTAATGCCGTTGATGGTAATTCTCTGCCTATCGAAAAAGATAAAGCTGATGCTTCATTTGGGGCTGCTGCCTGTATCGGCTGCGGAGCATGCGTAGCCGCCTGTAAAAACGCTTCGGCTTCTTTATTTACCGCAGCTAAAATTGCGCACCTTGCTTTGTTGCCTCAGGGCGATCCTGAAAGAAAGAGCCGTGCATTAAGCATGGTTCAGCAAATGGATAAAGAAGGTTTTGGAAGTTGCACATTCACCGGTGCCTGCGAAGCTGTTTGTCCAAAAGAAATCGCAATTACAAATATTTCAAGAATGCACAAGGAATATTTGTTTGCAGGATTGTCTTCAGAGAAGTAATTCCTCCCAATTCCCGATGGCAGACCTGGTTCGAGGAAACTTTTCTTTTCAAATATGTATTGGAGAAAGTTCTTGTTGATCATGTAACCAGCAAACGGCTAGTGTCAACCCCTGTTGCGTTGCCCTTGCACGTTCAGAAAATTCTTCAGCAGTCTGCAGCATTCATTTTTACACCCGGACATTCTTGTGTTTGCAATTATTCTCCCTTTAACAATTAAAGCTATGTTTAAGCGTTAAAAATCCGCATATTTACAATACGTGAAAAACCTTTGTCATTGACGCTTTTGTGCCGGATACTGCTTTTTTTCCCACTGCTGCTTTTTGCTTTGGCAACAAAGGCGCAGGTCCCTGCGCAGCCCTCCATTCACTCCAATCTTCACGTAAAGGCAATTTCTGTCAAAGCGGACAGCGTTTTACTCGATACTGCCAGCATTATTCCTAACACTTTCAAAATTGTAAATGTTGACAGTTCATTTTACAGCCTTGATTTTGTAAGAGCCGTCTTGTATTGGAAAAGGAAGCCTGCCGTGGATACGGTTTTGGTGAGCTATCGCATCTTTCCATTCAAATTAAATTCGGTTGTTCAACGTTTGAGCTTTGATAGTGTAATGAACAATGTTTACCTGAAACCTTTTGAATTTAATCCGAACGATAATGCTCAAAAAGGGTTGCTTGATTTTGGAAGTATACAAGCCAATGGAAGTTTGGGACGAGAACTTTCATTCGGAAATAACCAGGATGCAGTTGTCAATTCAAACTTTCAACTGCAATTGAATGGAATGTTGAAAGACAGTATTGAAATTTCGGCGGCAATCACAGATAACAATTTACCGATCCAGCCCGATGGAACAACCCAGCAGCTCAACGAATTTGACCAGGTTTATTTGCAATTTAAAAAACACAACTGGCAAATGAATTTTGGTGACATCGACATTCGTCAAAACCAAATGTATTTTTTGAATTTTTACAAACGCCTTCGTGGATTTTCGTTTCAGACAACCAATGCCCTTTCATCAAAATCACAATCAACAACACTGGTCAGTGGCTCTATTGCAAAAGGCAAATTTAACCGCAATGTTTTCCAGGGTTTGGAAGGCAACCAGGGACCATATCGATTGCAGGGAGCAAACAATGAATTCTTTTTCATCGTTCTTGCAAATACAGAAAGAGTTTATCTAGACGGTGAATTATTGCAAAGAGGAGAGGACCAGGACTACATCATCAATTACAATACGGCAGAAGTAACCTTTATGCCAAAGAGAATGATCACAAAAGATTCCAGAATTCAAATTGAATTTGAATATGCCGATCGAAATTATCTCAATGCCAATTTGTATTTGAATCAGGAGTTTTCAATCAACAATAAAGTTAAGGTCCGCCTTGGTGCTTTTAATAACAGTGATGCCAAGAACTCGCAGATCAATCAAACGCTCGATGCTAAGCAACGACAGTTTTTATTCAATGTCGGCGACAGCATTCAAAACGCTTTTTATCCTGCTATAACGCTTGACTCTTTTTCAACCGATAAATTATTGTACGAAAAAGTTTATTACACTAACGGTGCGCAGCTGGATTCATTTTATCGCTATTCAACCGATTCAACAAAAGCAAGGTATAATCTTTCATTTTCTGATGTTGGCATTGGCAATGGAAATTACATTCCTGATTTCAACGGCGCTAATGGAAAGGTCTACAAATTTGTTCAGCCTGTCAACGGTGTCAGGCAGGGACAATTTGAACCCGTAACAATTTTGGTCGCACCAAAAAAACAACAATTGCTCAGTATCGGAACCGAATACCAGATTGATAAAAATAATTTGTTGAAAACAGAGTTTGCATTGAGTAATAATGACGTCAATACCTTCTCAACAAAAAATAATGGAGACGATATTGGCCTTGCCGCCCGAATTCAATATGCAAACACCATCACCTTAAACGCTGCAAAAAAATCACAATTGATTTCTTCGGTTGATTACGAACATGTGGATCAGAAATTTAAACCGCTTGAACGGCTGCGTTACGTCGAGTTCACAAGGGATTGGGGATTGCCATTGGTTTTAAATTCTGCAACAGAAAATATTCTTCGCTTGTCCTCACAGGTAAAAACAAATAGAGGTGCAGTTTCTTATCAATTCATGACCTACCAGAGAAGTGATAATTACAAAGGTTATCAAAACATGTTGCAACAGTCTTCTAACCTTCGTGGATGGATATTGAATAATCAACTTGGGTTGACAACATTCAACAGTTTTACAGGGAAAGGCAAATATTTTCGTCCGATCGTTGATATCAGCAAGCAATTGAAAGATCTTGCTTCAATGCGTCTCGGATTTCGATATGCATTAGAAAATAATCAAGTGAAATCAGGTGACAGTTTATCAAAAACAAGTTTTTCTTTTGACACATATTCTGCTTATCTCAAATCAAGCGAATCGAAAAAAAATCGGTACGGTGTTAGTTTCACAACCCGTTCCGACCGCTATCCTGTAGGCAAAGAATTTATCCGTGGTGATAAAAGCTATAATACCAATGTTGAATTGCAGCTTTTGCAAAATCAGCATCATCAATTGTTGCTGAGCACAACTTACCGGGTATTGAAAGTGAATAATAAAATTGCTTCAACACAACAAAATGATGATAGAACCATTTTAGGAAGAACAGAATATTTAGTAAACGAATTCAAAGGATTGCTTACAGGCAATGTATTGTATGAACTGGGAACGGGACAGGAACAAAAAAGAGATTTTGCTTATTTTGAGGTCCCCGCAGGACAAGGAGAATACACATGGATTGATTACAACAATGATGGCATCCCGCAATTGAATGAATTTGAAATTGCCGTTTATCGCGACCAGGCTAAATACATTCGCATTTTTACACCGACAAATGTTTTTATCAAAGCAAATTATACAACCGTCAATTACAGTTTTGCAATTAATCCAAAAGCAGTATTTGGAAAATCCACTACAAAAAGCTTTGCCAAATTTTTGTCACGATTCAACTGGCAAAGCTCCTTGCAAAAAACAAAAAAGAATATTGCCAAAGGCGATTTTGAATTCAACCCATTTAAGTCAAATGTGCTTGATACTTCTTTGTTAACCTTGAACACATCCTTGCTCAACTCACTTTCGTTCAATCGTTATTCAAGTAAGTGGGGATTGGATTTCAGCAATCTGCAAAACACAGGGAAGGCTTTATTGACCTATGGCTACGAGAGCAGAAAACAAATTGACTGGATCGCAAAGCTTCGGGTCAACCTGTCTAGCACATTTACATTCGATGTAAACAACCGCAAAACATTTACGGCATTGTACACCCCGAGTTTTGGCAACCGGAATTATGAGCTAAATATCTATTCATCAGAGCCAAGAATTTCATTCACACAAGGAACAGTTTTTCGCATTCAAACCAGTTATAAACTCGAAAACAAAAAAAATAACCCGATTTACGGAGGAGAGAAAGCAACCTCCAATGCGTTGAATGTTGAAACCAAATACAATGTACTTCAGAACAGCACCATCAATGCAAGATTTACCTACAACAATATTCAATATAAAGGTGCTACAAACACAACCGTGAGTTACATCATTCTCGACGGACTTTTGCCCGGAAGTAATTTTTTATGGTCTGTTGATTTTACAAAACGATTGTTCGGTAACATGGAAATGAGTTTTCAATATGAAGGCCGTAAACCTGGCGACAGCAGAACCATTCATGTTGGAAGGGCAGCATTAAGAGCACTCTTCTAATTTTTTCTTTGCAATCATCTTTTCCTGAATTTGAATGAGGTAACTTAGTCTTGCATCAGTTTATCTATGTTCAATTTCAAAAAACTAACTCCCTTTGGTCGCTGGCTATTGATGATTCTTGCTGTTGGCTTGTTCGGCGTTCTTGGTTTTATGATCATTGAGGGCTATGATTTTTTTGACGCCTTGTACATGGCGGTTATTACAATCACAACCATCGGTTACTACGAAATACAGCCTTTGTCAACCGCGGGAAGAGCTTTTAATATTATTTTCATCATTACCTCATTTACCACGTTCACGTATGTGCTGGCAAAGCTTACACAATCAATTGCCAATGGCGAGTTGGCCTATTATTTTATCAAAAAACGTCTTATGCAGGATCTTGAGAAAATAAACAACCATGTCATCATTTGCGGTTACGGACGCAATGGCCAGCAAGCTGCAAAAACATTGAGGGCTCACAAAATTCCGTTTGTCATCATTGAAAAAAATGCAGAGGCGATGAAGGAGCACAAGCATGATGATGCTTCGTTGGTTTATCTTGCCGGCGATGCAACAGATGATGAACTTCTGATGCGGGCGGGTGTTAATAAAGCAAGAGCCGTACTGATCACACTCCCCGAGGATGCCGATAATGTTTTTATTGTGTTGTCGGCAAAGTCAATGAATCCAAACATTCATATCATCAGCCGTGCATCCAACCAAGGTGCAACGGCAAAATTGTACAAAGCTGGGGCCAACAGTGTTGTGATGCCCGATTTAATTGGAGGCACCCACATGGCAACGTTAGTATCAAAGCCGGATGTGATTGAGTTCATTGATTTTTTATCCGGCGAGGATGGTGAATCCATTCATATTGAAGCAGTCGGTTATAACAAACTTCCACAAGCCATCCGGGATAAAACTCTGAAACAGATTATGGACTGGAAAAAGACCGGGGTGAATTGCATTGGAGTGAAAGACGAGAATGGAAAGTTTTGCATCAATCCATCGGAAGAAACTATTATCACCAAAGGAATGAAAGTAATTGTCCTGGGAACGAAAGACCAAATTGCAGAAATGAAGAAGAACGTAGGAGAGGTGTAGATTTTAAGATTTCAAAGCGATTCTGACTCTGAACTTTTAAACGAGTGATTTTTTATTTTGTAACTGGCTGCATCACTACTACTGAGCTTTTCTTTTAATGATTTTTTCTGTTCTTTCTCCCGGTTCGGGCAAGTTCAGAAATGAAAGGAAAACAAAAAGTAATTTTACATTCATTGTCTTTAGGCTGTAGAATCTATTTCGCTTACAATTTCTTCATCTCATTTTTATAAACAACGCCACCTTTCATCACGAAAGGAACATTTTCCAGAACAGAAATATTCTCCAATGGATTTTTATCTACTGCGATAATATCGGCAAACTTCCCTTTTTCAATTGATCCAACTTTTTTGCTCCAACCCAACAGATCTGCTGCATTTACCGTTGCCGATTGAATGGCTTGCATTGGCGTTTGTCCATTTTTAACCATGTAGGCAAATTGCTTCGCATTTAATCCATGAGGAAAAACACCTGCATCCGTCCCGAAAGAAATTTTTACGCCTGCCTTCACTGCTTTTTGAAAACTTTCTGCAACAACGGCTGTAATCATTTTGGCTTTGTTCAATATTTTTTCGGGATAACCTTTTTTGCCGAACTCCTGGACCACGTAATCGCCGACAAAAAGCGTGGCATCATAATACGTTCCCTTTTGCTTCATCAATTGCAAACATTCATCGTCCATCATGCTCCCATGTTCAACCGAAGCAACTCCCGCTTTCACAGCCATTTTGATTGATTCTGTTCCATGTGCATGTGCACAGGCTTTTCTTCCCCACAATTTCGCTTCATCAACTATTGCATTCATTTCCTCCTGCGTGTACTGCGGCGCACCAACGCTCTCTTCTTCACTCAACACACCGGCACTTGCACCAAACTTAATTACATCGGCGCCGTATTTTATATTGTAGCGAACCTGTTCTCTCACACCTTCAACACCGTTAGCCACACCGCTCATATGCTCCGGCATTTTCCAATCGAGGAAAGGAGAGAAGCCGTTGATATCACCATGACTGCCCGTTGAACCAATGAATAAAGTTGCCACCTGCAAACGGGGTCCTTCAACCTCACCACTATTGATGGCATTGCGTAAAGCAACATCAACAAATGCAGGAGCACCAACATCACGGCAGGTAGTGAAGCCGGCTTCCAAGGTTCGTTTTGCATAAATATGTGCAGTGACTGCGTAATCAATTGGGCTCTTTCGAAAAATATCTGCATAGTAATCATCGCCCGGCTGTCCGGTAATATGTGTATGGCAATCGATCAACCCGGGTAAAACCGTGGAGTTACTTAGGTCAATGATTTCTGCACCTTGCGGAATGGTAACAGAAGGACCCACGGCAACAATTGTATCATTGCTGATAAGAATGATTTGGTTATTTAGGACAACTCCTTTAACAACATCGATCAGCTTGCCTGCTTTGATCGCCTTTATTTTGGATTGGGCCTGTGAAAGATTTGTAAAGACACAAAGAATAGTGATGAAGAACAGAACTCTATTTCTCATGGCAGTGGTTTGAAACTGAAAGATATTAAAATGATAAACAACTTGATGTTGATTATGTTGAATGAGCAAAGACGTTTTGAATATGATGATAAGAATTACCGGGCCTTGAACGGGACCTCGCAGAAAGAAGGCTTATTGAAGGTAGTGCCGGTTAGTAAAAAAAGATCGCCTAAACACTTTTTTTACTCTGCATCTTTCACACAACGGAAACCGACTGTGTTGTTTCGCTCAAAGCCTTGTGACAAGCGAAGCAACATTTGACGGTAGTGTAAAGGCTTTGGTCCGCCCTGCACATACCACCAGCTTCCACCGGGCCTGTAATAACTTCCACCTTTCATAATGATGTAGTCGTAAGTATCGTTTTGATAACGATCGTTGGTCAATTGCCAGACGCAGCCAACCAAATCCTGTAATCCAAATGGATTGGCGCCTTTTGCATATTTACCAACCGCATACAATTCTCCATTGCCGGTGTTGCAAAGCGCAGAATCGGGTTCGCCATAATCAACAAGCGTTAATGTGGCACTGATGTTTTTTGCCTGCTTGCCTTTTTGTTTGGTTTCATTTCCCCATGGCCAAAATCTTCCGTCGCTTGTTTGTGCAGCGTATTGCCATTCGGCTTCTGTTGGTAAACGTTTGCCCGCCCACTGCGCATAGGCTTTTGCATCTTCATAACTGATATTGACAACCGGAAAGTTTTCCTCACCTGTTTTGATTTGTCCATTGATCCAATGGCGAAGAAAGTTTACCGTGTCCGCTGCTTGATAATGCGTAGCATCCAAAAAGTTTTTGAATTCAATATTGGTAACAGGATGTATATCGATGTAAAAGCTTTTCATCTCCATGGTTTTCGGATAACCCTTCGGATAAGAAATAAAATCATCGCCATTAGTGGTTTGCATGGTAAACCTTCCTGCGGGAATTTTTGCCATTCCTTGGGGAGCTGAATTCGTCGCTTTTGTTTTTTCCGTTTCTGAAATCAAAAGAGGCGTCCCGGAGGTAATGTTTATGATTTGTTCGTCAAGCAAATCATTGTCGTTAAATAATTGAATCACATACTTGCCTTCCTTTCTTCCGAATTTTTGAAAGAGATGGAAAGAGGAGTCGTGGGAAAACTGAACGGCTTGTTTTTCATAACAAGGATTTCCCTGCCATATTTTGATCAGGTTGCCTTCTTTGGACGCAATTGAAATTTTATCACCCCTCATCTCAACCGACAACAAATTGGGAAGTTGTGCAACAGCTGCTACAGCCCCTTCATTATTGGTTCCCAAATATTTCTTATTGAATGATTCCAGTTCAACAGGAACATAATTTTTCCCGCCGATATTTTTAGGGTTTAATTCTTCATGATGGTAAACATCAACAAAGTGAAAACCTTGTTTTGGTTGTATTTCAAACAATGGCGCATCAAATCCCTGGGGCAACAAGCTAAAAACAGTATAGACTATTTTCTTCCCAGCAGGCCATTTGTTTACATAAATGCTGTCATGCAATGTTGGAATAAGCATCTCCACATCATTGGAATGAAAATTTTTGCTGTTCTCCTTCAACACACGAACACAAGTTCCCCAAAACCGATAATCATCATCAACCCAAAGAGGAACTCCCTGCCTCATCACGTTTATTTCAACTCCATATCCATTGAACAAGGCTGAAGCATATTCCCTTCGAATTCTTTCCCTGCCAATTTCTGCTACACGAAAAATAGCAAAGTCGGGTTTGATAAGTTTATTGAGATTGACAAATGGCGCATGGTAAATATCGTTGTGCACACGGCCTGAAATAATTCCCTGCATATCTTTGGGAACAGCCATTCCTTCGCTGTACATAATTACACCTTGCTTTGCATTGTCAGCTGCATCCTGCAAGGCTTTGCTGGCTTCGGCTTTTGTGTCTAGCACTACGCCATCGGCATCAACACGGGCAATCATCCTGCTCATGTTTTGCATGGCGTCTTTCTCGGAAGCATCATCCCATGGATTGTAACTTATAAAATATTTTGTGCCGTGATCATGACAGTAAGCAGTCAGGTTTTTTTGTTGGGATAAACCACCCGGCAGGTCTTCCATTAATTTCCATTGACTTCGCTGATCCATTCCCAACCCGGGCCAGGTTGGCCAAATGGCAAATACATCGTCGCCGCCGTAAAGCGTTTGCATTTTGGAAAGAAACTGGGGCAAATGATAGCTGCTATCGGCAAGACTGTAATAATCCTTATTCCACGCCATCATTAAATGCATGGTGTACGCGTTGCGGATCCATGAAAGATCCTTTCGCTGATAAAGGCTATTGTCGAAGCTTTTTACTTCGTACAACAGTTTTTGTTGAAAACATTGTTTAAGTGCCGTGTGCCAATCGCCACCGGCAACATCGGCAAATAAATTGAAGCTGATTGTTTTTCCGGGTTGCAATTGATAAGGAGTTCTGATGAGAAGATAATTCTGAATGCTATCGCTAGAGCGTCGAAGCAATCCATACAATGAATGATTGTTTTGCAGTGGCACTGCGCAGAAATTAAGATCATTGTTATTGTGGGGAACAACCACTTCGACAGGCTTTGCGTTTTGGCGGAAAAGAAACGATCGTGAAGTATCACTCAATGCTTTGCCGCTGATGTAAGTGAAATGATCATTGTTGCCAAATGGAATAATATTGGAAACAGTGATCGTTTTTTTGGAAACATTGGTAAGATTGATTGTTGCTTTTATGCCATCTGCAAAACTCTTGTCGTATTGCACTTCAACGGAAAGAAGTTTGTTGTGAATGCTGTTTAGAAAAGATGCTTCGTTGGTTTTATAAACTGTTTTATTTACCTCGAAACAAAAGAGCGGAAGCGGATTGGTTAATTCAATGGTTCCTTTGTTTGTATTGATGGAAACAATTTCAAACTTGTTTTTAGGGTTTAGATTGAACTGTTTTAACTCTTGCGCACGGCATAAAAAAGAAACAAACAGCAATAGCAGGCAAAACGATTTTGTCATGCTACAAATCTGAGGAAAAATCTGGTATGTTAAAACTGTTGGGCAATGCTTAATGGAATTAGTACAACTACAGGAGTGAAACGCGGCCAAAGTTTATAATTAGCAGGGAAGTGGGTACATATTTCTGCACTTCATTTCATCAATCTTTAACAAGTACTTGAAAGGTATTGCTGATTATACCTTTTTCCAATGGTCTGATTTTTGGAAGATTAGGTTTGCCTAAGACGTCGGTATGAGCAGGCTAATTATTATTTCAAACAGGTTGCCTTTTTCGGTTGAGAAACAAGGGGACGAACTTAAGGTAAGGCAAAGTTCGGGTGGATTGGTGTCGGCTATTAAAAGCTACTTCGAAAAAAATAAGGACAGCAATCATTATGCTGCAAAAATATGGTTGGGCAGCATGGATTGTAGCGAAGAAAACTGGAATGCTGCTAAACAACAAGGTCAGCTGCCGGATGATTTTTTGATTGAACCCATTTTCCCAGAGCAGCATGTTTATTCTAATTACTACAATGGGTTTTCTAATTCCACCATCTGGCCGCTGTTTCATTATTTCCCTTCGGTGGTTGAATTCAAGAAAGAATATTTTGAAGATTATAGAAAAATAAACCAGCAGTTTGCTAACCGCATCATTGAAATATTTGAGCCCGGCGATGTCATCTGGGTTCACGATTATCAATTGATGTTGTTGCCAGATATGTTGCGAAGAATTTTGCCCGATGCAACAATCGGTTTCTTTTTGCACATCCCGTTTCCATCGTATGAAATCTTCAGGTTGCTGCCAACAGATTGGAAGAAACAATTGATGCAGGGCATTATGGGTGCCGACTTAATTGGATTTCATACTTATGATTATGTGCAGCATTTTATTCAAACTGCAAAAATGGTTTTGCAGGTAGATAGCCAGTTTAATTCGGTTTTCTATGGCAACCGCATTGTGAAGGTGGATCTGTTTCCAATAGGAATCGATTATCAAAAATTCAGGGATGCATGTATTGATGAAACTGTTGTGGGAATATGTACAGCACTTGAAGAGAAATTCTTTGATCAGAAAGTTATCTTCTCCGTTGACCGTTTGGATTATACCAAGGGAATCAACTATCGTTTGGATGGCTATGATCATTTTTTGGAACAACATCCCGAATTCAGGGAAAAAGTAACTTTTATTTTAAACATAGTTCCGTCAAGAGATACCATTTCTTCTTATAATGAAATGAAGCGTTCTATTGAAGTGCAGGTAAGCACCATCAATGGAAAATATTCAACGCTCCACTGGCAGCCCATTATTTACCGCTACAATCATTTGGATTTTGAAGAGCTTTGCGCACTTTACCAGGCAGCCGATGTCGCCCTCATCACTCCTTTGAGAGATGGAATGAATCTGGTTGCAAAAGAGTACGTTGCAAGCTGTATTGACAAAGGTGTCCTAATATTGAGCGAATTAACTGGTGCGGCAAGTGAACTAAATGAAGCAATTTTGGTTAATCCTACAGACACCGATGAAGTTGCACGTTCAATTAACCAGGCATTGACAATGACCCTGGTTGAACAACGTTCACGACTATCGTACATGCAAAGACGCATTGCCGAATACGATGTTGAAAAATGGATCAACGACTTCATGGAACAATTGATTATAACTAAAAAAGAACAGGAAGCATTGAAAGCAAATATCTTGAAAGAACAACACATTCAGCGCATCATTTCCGATTTCAATAAAGCAGGTAAACGTTCCATCCTTTTGGATTATGACGGAACACTTGCTCCCTATGAAAAACGCCCGTCGCTTGCAGTACCCAGCGAGGAACTGATTCTGTTATTAAAACAATTAACGGCAAATCCTTCCAATGAAATTGTGATCATTAGCGGACGTGATGTAAACACTTTGGAAAAATGGCTGGGACATTTGCCGCTCAACATGATTGCAGAACACGGCGCCTGCATCAAATACAAAGATGAAGAGTGGAAGGAACTGATTTCAATAAACACCGAATGGAAAGAACAGGTTCGGCCATTGATGCAATTGTTTGTTGACCGCTGTGCAGGTTCTTTTGTTGAAGAAAAGAAAACAACACTTGCCTGGCATTATAGAAACACCGATCCTGAATTGGGTTTTACCCGCTCAAGGGAATTGCGAAACAGCTTGTTGCAATTAACCGCCAACACTTCATTGCAGGTAATTGACGGAAACAAGGTTTTGGAGGTGCGAATGGTAGGAGTGGACAAAGGCGTTGCAGCATTAAGCATGCTTTCATCTTTCAATCCCGATTTTATTTTGTGCATTGGAGATGATGCAACCGATGAAGACATGTTCCGGGCTTTAAGGGAAAGAGGCTACACCATCAAAATAGGAAGAGCCAACACTTCGGCGCAATACACTATACTTTCACAAAGAGATGTGTTTCCTTTTTTAAGAAGATTTATTGAGCCCGTCAATCAAACGGCCAACCGTTGAACAAATTAGGAGAAAGGCCGGAGTAGGGAATATATTTTTGTGAAGCTGGCTGCTTTGTACAATTGAGCCTTACTTGAGTCGCGCTCCTCTACGGTTGGTAATCCTTTCATCAAATGTTATCATTTGAAGCAATTGAAAAAAAATTGTGTCCTAAGTTTATCCTTGCGCTCAATAAAGCCTTCTTTAGTGCGGCGCTAGGTTCGCTGCCATCATTTTCTCTTCCTTCATTCCAAGCACCGATCTTATGATATGTACCGGCACAATTACATAATCCGCTTTGGTAAAGAGGTTATCGATGAAGTGTGTTAATGATTTTTCCAGCAGAAATGTATTCAACACAATTTGCAAATCGTCTTTCTCTTTTGGGATCAATGCCGTTCCGTTTACCTTTTCCAAATAAGCTTTCAGGAAAAAACCACTGATGTAATGTGCCCACATCTCGGCAAATGGAAGCATGCTTCTTACTTCCTCTTTTTGAATTTGGTGACTTGCAAAAAAACCCTCGTAAGCAACATAGTGAAACGAAATGATCATTTCAGCAATGTCTCTCAATGCAGAACGTTTTAACCTTCTTGCACTGTAGCTTTTCTTGGGCTTGCCTCCAAAATCCTGTATCACCACGTCTCTTCCCGTCATCAATAATTTTTTGAGCATGTAGGAACCATGTGTACGAATCTTCCAGATGTCAAACTTCTTCATGTATATCTTTCGTGCAGCATTCAAAAGAATATTCCGGTTATCTGCAACAAACTTTGCTTCCTGTTTGGTTTCCTCCGATAGGTTGTAATAATTCTTTTCAAGCACCTGGTTGCTTTCTCTTATCAATGATTGCATGGATGAAAAAAGCGAGCGCTGATAATGCAGGGAATATTCCTCAGGCTTAAAATCTTTTCCTTCGCCATTAGCCAATGCCAAATGCAATTCTGCAGTCCTCAATCCAATAAGACTTGCCTGGTCTGCAGTTCTGCTTCCAATCAAATCCTGGATTTCATTGGGCAATTCATGAAAACTGATCGGTTCAATAAGACTACCTTTTCTGTCAAACGGATCTAATGCTTCACGGTTTCTTGCCATGATCCTTTCAAGATAATTGGCAATGCGCTCCCTCATATACGACTCACCATCACCGTGATTTTCTATCAGCACCTGCATCATTCCCAATGCAACCGCATCTTTCCCGGGGTTTAATTCAACAAGGCCAAGAAAGCCGGGTACGTGTTGGAACTTTGCATCTTCCGATAAATAGTAACTCAATTCAACATCCGGGTTAATTGCTTTATCCACCTTGCGATACATTTTCAAAAAAAATCTTGAGTTGTAGGTGATGGAAGTATTGTTCTCATCGCCTGAATGCATTTTTGCAATTGGCTGCACATGCTGCTTTAAATAATTTCCAACCTCATCTTTTGACTTGAATTTAATAACGTCATCACCAACCTTCAATTCCTTGCCTTCTGCAATTTTGCGCATCAGGAAATCCTGCATGTCATAAACATAATAGGCATCACATAAAATTGCAGGCACGTTATGAATCTTCATTTGTGCAATGATGGATTCGGGGCAGCTTGAAGAAAGCTTGTCAACAAGTTCCCCTGTTGCATAGGTAATGGCAAAATGATAGGTTTCGGGCAAACCGCTTTCATAGTTCACATCAATCAATAAAAAATAAACAGGTTTGCTGGAGACGGGAATTGCGATTTGCTTTTGAATGTTCATTGAATACACCTTCCTTCTTTTTCCCTTAAACCATATGCGGCTGCTCAAATAAGAAGGAATAATCTCTTTCTCAAGAACATCTCTTGTTCCACCTTTCAAAACATCTTCCCAATCGTTTACATCCAATACCGGCAAAGTTGTGAGGTCATCTTTTTTGTGACGGATCTTTTGCAATGCAAACCATTGGAATGAATGTGCACTCAGCGTAAAGAAGTAAGGTTCATCTTTGATCAATGGGAAAGAGTTCTTGCTGAATATTTCAACAGGAATGTTTCCATTGAACTCACGCAGATCAATTTCTGCAGGCTGTGCATATTTGGAAAGATTGCAAACAACAAGTATGGTTTCGTCCTGGTAGGTTCTTGTAAAGGCAAGGATTTTCGGATTGTCAACCCGCAGAAACTTCATATCACCGCGACCGAAGGCTTTGTAATTTTTTCGCATGCTGATCATCCGCTTCATAAACCAAAACAATGAAGAAGTATTTTTTCTCTGCATCTCTACATTCACTGCTTCGTAATGATATTCCGGATCGATGATGACAGGCAGATACAATTGCTGCGGATTGCTTTCTGAAAAGCCGGCATTTCTATCGGGCGACCATTGCATGGGAGTTCTCACCCCGTCGCGATCACCGAGATAATAATTATCACCCATTCCAATTTCATCGCCATAATAAATCACCGGGGTTCCGGGCAGGGAAAACAATAATGAATTCATCAATTCAATCTTGCTGCGGTTATTATCCATCAATGGAGCAAGGCGGTGGCGAATACCCAAATTGATTCTTGCTTTCTGATCTTTTGCATAAGCAGTGTACATGAAATCCCTTTCTTCATCCGTCACCATTTCCAATGTCAGCTCATCATGATTGCGCAGGAAAATAGCCCATTGGCATGTGTCAGGAATTTGTGGCGTTTGATCAAAAATATCAGTGATCGGGTAGCGGTCTTCCTGTTGAACGGCCATGAACATTCTTGGCATAACAGGAAAATGATAATTCATTTGGCACTCATCACCATTACCAAAATACGAAGCTGCATCTTCGGGCCACATATTGGCTTCAGCAAGAAAAGCTCTACCCGGATATTTCTCGTCAATGTGTTTGCGCAAACGCTTTAAGAAGGCATGTGTTTCCGGCAGGTTTTCCCCGTTTGTCCCTTCCCGTTCGTACAGGTAAGGAACGGCATCCAAACGAAAACCATCAACACCCATTTCACACCAGTAATCAATGATCTTGAAAATCTCATCCTGCACCGCAGGATTATCATAATTTAAGTCGGGTTGATGAAAAAAGAAACGGTGCCAGTAATATTGTTGTGCAACGGGATCCCACGTCCAATTCGATGCTTCAAAATCCTGGAAGATGATGCGAACATCCTTGAATTGATTGGGATTATCTGTCCACACATAAAAATTTCTTTCGGCAGAATCTTTCGGTGCTGTTCTTGCACGTTGAAACCAGGGGTGCTGATCGGAAGTATGATTAATGACCAGTTCGGTAATAACTTTTAAGTTTCTTTTGTGCGCTTCATCCAGCAGCTGCCGAAACTCATCCAGTGTTCCATATCGGGTATTGATTGAGTAATAATCAGCAATGTCATACCCATCATCACGAAGCGGGGAAGGATAGAAGGGAAGTAACCAGATTGCAGAGACGCCAAGTTCCTGCAAATAATCAAGCTTCTCCATTAAGCCTTTAAAATCACCGATGCCATCACGGTTGCTGTCGCGAAAAGCTTTAATATGAAGTTCATAAATGATCGCGTCCTTATACCAATGCAGTTTATCATCAAGCGAAGTGTTCTCAGCCATGCGAGTAATGAATTTATCCGTAAAAATTTAATAAAATATCATGCCTGTGGAGGAATTGACAATCAAAAATTAAGAATTAAAAATGACGTGGAGTAATCACTGGTTGGCAAAGGTGATGAACTGCTGGTTGAACAACAATGTCATTCTGTGTTTATCGAAGGATCATCGGGTAAGAAAAGTTTTCGCAATGCATGTTCTCAAATCCTGAAATTTACCATTGATGCTTGAAATCCATACGAATCATGGTTCAGACACGGTTCAGGCGTATTTTTATCTCATGACCACTTTGATCTCCAACATCAAACTGCTTGTAAATACGAGGGAAGAATGTCATTTACTTAGAGGAAAGCAACTGTCGCAATTGCCTTGCATTGAAGATGCTTTTTTGATTATTGAAGATGACCGGATCGCAGAATACGGAGCAATGAATGAAGTTAAGTTCCGCGTTGCCGATTTCAGTTCTCACATCGATGCAAAAGGAAAAATGGTGTTGCCGTCATGGTGTGACAGTCATACACATTTGGTTTTTGCAGGAAGCAGGGAAAATGAATTTGTTGACAAGATCAAGGGGCTGTCCTATACAGAAATTGCAGCGAAGGGCGGAGGCATTTTAAATTCTGCGAAAAAACTCAATGCAAGTTCCGAAGACGAATTGTACAAGCAATCATACAAGCGTTTGCAGGAACTGATTGAATTAGGAACAGGAGCTGTCGAGATTAAAAGCGGCTATGGACTCAATGTTGAAAGCGAAATAAAAATGCTTCGTGTCATTCAACGTCTGAAGCGAAATTCAAAAATCCCGGTCAAAGCAACTTTTCTTGGTGCTCATGCCATTCCTGAGGATTACAAAGAAAACCGCCAGGGCTATATTGATCTTATCATCAACGAAATGCTTCCCACCATTGCCAGTGAAAACCTTGCTGATTACATTGATGTTTTTTGCGAAGAAGGATTTTATTCTCCCCAAGAAACAGAAATGATTTGCAATGCAGGCAAAGCAATTGGATTGAAACCGAAGATTCATGCAAATCAACTAGCGGTTTCCAAAGGTGTGGAAACAGCAGTGAAGTTGAATGCAGTTTCTGCTGATCATTTGGAAAGCATGGACGATGACGCCATCAACGCTCTGTCAAATTCAACAACGATTGGAACCTTGTTGCCATCGGCTGCTTTTTTTCTTCGCATGCCTTACCAGCCTGCACGAAAACTGATTGACAGCAATTGTGCTATTGCATTGGCAAGCGATTTTAATCCCGGCTCTTCTCCATCAGGCAATATGAATTTTGTTGTGTCACTCGCCTGCATTCAAATGAAAATGTTGCCTGAAGAAGCAATTAATGCAGCAACCATCAACGGTGCTTATGCAATGGAATTACAAAACCAAGTTGGAAGCATCACCCTAGGCAAGAAAGCAAATCTTATCATTACAAAAGAAATTCCATCATTGGCTTATTTGCCTTATTCGTTCGCAACAAATTTGATTGATAAAATCATGGTAAACGGGGAATGGGTAGAGCAGTAATTCAAATTTGCTAATTTCATTTTATGAATCTTGGCCCGGAATTATTATTGATTATACTATGCGGTCTTATCATTCTTTCTTACTTCTTTTCCATTCTAAGTAAGTACATCAAAATTCCCTCGGTTCTTTTGCTTTTGTTTGCAGGCATCGGCCTTCGTGCTATTGCGCAAGCTAACAATTTTAATATCGCCATTCCTGCTCAAGTTGTAGATGGTCTTGGTGTTGTAGGGCTAGTGATGATTGTTCTGGAGGCTGGTCTTGACCTCGAGCTTTCAAAAGATAAAGCATCGCTTATCCGCAATTCTTTCTTTGCAGGATTAGTTATTTTGATTTTTTCGGCAGCATTGCTTACGGCTATTCTGTACTACTGGCTTCACGGCGATGTTTTACGTTGCATTGTTTATTCCCTACCTCTGTCTATCATGAGCAGTTCTATTGTGTTGCCCAGCATTCATCATTTGACAAAGAGTAAGAAAGAGTTCCTGGTTTATGAAGCTTCTTTTTCTGATATTATCGGGATCTTGCTGTTCAATTATTTCACGGGCAGAGAACTGTTTACATTGCAGTCCATTGGTTCCTTCTCTTTAAATATTGTTCTTGCTTTTATCTTATCACTTGTCGTTTCTTTCTTTCTTTTTTGGGTAATGGCTAAAACAAAGATGAACATAAAGTTTTTCCTTGTCTTTGCCATTCTTATCGTTATTTATGAAGGAGGTAAAATGCTTGACCTTCCCTCTCTGCTTGTCATACTTGTATTTGGTTTAATGATCAATAACTGGGAGAAAATTCCTTTTAGAAAAGCTACCCGTTTGTTTTCTCATAATGAAGTGGTCAACATCCGGCAATTCATGCATTCAATTACTGCCGAATCTTCTTTCCTGGTAAGGACCTTCTTTTTCGTTCTGTTCGGCTTTTCCATGAATCTTAATTTTATCCACAATCCTGATGTGGTTTTGGTGGGAAGCCTGATTGTGCTGGCTTTATTTTTAGTTCGTTTCTTTTACCTGCGCTTCTTTTTTAAAACAAAGTTGTTCCCCGAAGTTTTTTTAATTCCACGCGGATTGGTTACCATTGTTTTGTTTTACAAAATACCGGCAAGTATGCAGCTGAGTAGTTTTGACGATGATATTTTGTTCTTTATTGTTCTTGCCACAGGAATTATAATGTCAATAGGAATGATATTTTATAAAAAAGGCAACGATGAGATTATTGAGGAACCTCAATTTGCCGAACAAAAAAACATTTTATGAACCTTGCACACTTTAAAAAATACTCAAAGCAAGACATACTTCCTTTAGTGAAACTGCGACGGTTTGAAACTAAATTGGGTGAACGTGTTCATCTTCTTACCGACCCAAATGAAGTTGCAGAATCAATAAAAGGTTTAGCAACAAAATACGTGGTGTTTGGCATTCCTGAAGATATCGGTGTGCAGGCAAATTATGGAATTGGTGGAACCAGTACTGCATGGATTTCATTTCTTCAATCATTTCTCAATATTCAAAGCAATGATTTTTTAACAGGTGAGGAGATTGCAGTGATAGGACATTTTGATTTTGGAGATATTCAATACCTGATTGATAAAAACGCCCACCATACAGAAGAAAAAGTGGAAGCTTATCGTCACGCAGTGAGTGCAATTGATGATGAAGTGGAGACGCTTACCAAAGCAATTGTTGCTGCAGGAAAAATTGCAATTGCTATTGGTGGCGGACATAATAACTCATATCCCTTAATAAAGGGTTCGGCAAAAGGTTTGCAACAGGCACAACAAATTCCAATCCCTCAAATCAATTGCATTAACCTTGATGCACACACAGATTTCCGTCCGAGCGAAGGCAGGCACAGCGGCAACGGTTTTAGATATGCAGAAGAAGATGGTTTTTTACAGAAGTATTGTGTGATAGGTGTGCATGAAAATTATTTGCCTCAAAACGTTTGGCTTGATATTGTCAACAACCCTTTCCTGGATTTCATCAGCTACGAGGATATTTTCATCCAGGAGAAAAGAAACTTTGTGCAGGCTGTTGCCGATGCCATTGATTTCACCGATGATAACTTTACAGCCATTGAATTAGACCTTGACTGTATTGAAAATGTATTAAGCAGTGCCTCCTCGCCAAGCGGAATTCGAAGCATGCATGCAAGGCAGTATGTCAATCTTTGTGCTGCGCAATCAAAACCATGTTATTTACATATTTGCGAAGGCGCAACAAGATTATCTGATGGAAGAACCAGTGAATCAACCGGAAAGTTGATCAGTTATTTAGTGAGTGATTTTGTGAAGGGCAGAAGCGAATAAGTTTAAGTTGCCCGTGGTTTTAAATCACGACCTCGGATCAATATCATTTCCTAAATACTTATAACGGTTGGGTGAGGTCACAATGTAAAGTATTCGCACAGTATAAATAAAGCCGACTAGAAAAAAGTATCCTAATAATTCAACCGGAATTCTCGAAATAC
>Ga0207647_10000281_pt1 | contig 41567 bp, 33 predicted proteins | sample KBSCornC2_FD_184295 | JGI IMG/M metagenome (GOLD analysis project Ga0207647, IMG submission 184295) | Corn rhizosphere microbial communities from Kellogg Biological Station, Michigan, USA - C2 (SPAdes) (version 2) | ecosystem: Host-associated > Plants > Roots > Rhizosphere ... | reverse complement strand
GGGCAGCGCGAGCCAATCGCGCCAGAACAGCGTTGCCGGATCGAGGCCTTGCATTTTCACCAGTGCCTTGCGCGCCTCGCCGTGGATGAAATCCGCCGCGCTGCGCGCCCAGACTGCGCTGTGCGCGAGCGCGGCGTCGGCGTCGCGCCAGCGCGTGCGCAGGCGCGGCAGGATTTCGCCGCGCAGAAAATTGCGCCGCAACGTCATGTCGGAGTTGCTCGGATCGTCGAGCCAATGCAGTTCGTATTCGTGCGCGTAAGCGAGCAAGGTCGAGCGCGATTCGGCAAGCAGCGGCCGCCACAGGTATCCCGCGCCGAAATCGCGCAGGTCGCGCATGCCGCCGAGTCCTTCCGGACCGGCGCCGCGCAGCAGTTTGAGCAGCACGGTTTCGGCCTGGTCGTTGCGATGGTGGGCGAGAGCCAGGATTTCGCCGGGAAGCAGCAGGCGCGCGAACGCGGCCCGACGCGCCACGCGCGCCGAGTCCTCGAGACTGGTGCCGCGATTGCGCTCGACTTCGACGCGGACGACGTCGAGCGCGACGTCGAGTTCCGCCGCCACCGCGCGGCAATGCTCGGACCACGCCGCGCTGTCGGCATGCAGGCCGTGATCGACGTGGATCGCACGCATGCCGCGCGCGCGTGCGGACGCGCTGCGCGCGAGCGTGTGCAACAACACGCTAGAATCCGCGCCGCCGCTGTAGCCGACCGCCAGCGCGCCGGGCGGCAGCTTGGCGAGGGCGGAATCGAGACGGTCGCTGAGAGACAACTGCGGCATCCCGCCATGACGCCAGAGAAGGGGCGAATTTGCAATGACTCCACGCAGTCTCGACGAATGGTTGGACTACCAGCAGCGCGTGCACGCGCTCGGCGTCGATCTCGGCCTCGCACGCGTGCGCGAGGTGTGGCGGCGCATGGACGCGCCGCGCATCGCGCCGGTCGTCGTCACCGTTGGCGGCACCAATGGCAAGGGTTCGACGATCGCATTCCTCGAAGCGATGCTGGCCGCGGCCGGCAAGCGCGTCGGCTGCTACACCTCGCCGCATCTGCTGCGCTACAACGAACGCGTGCGCGTCGCCGGCACGGATGCCGACGATGCAGTGCTCGTCGAAGCGTTCGAGCGCATCGAAGCCGCGCGCCTGGAACAGGCGGACGACCCGGTCACGCTGACCTACTTCGAATTCGGTACGCTGGCCGCATTGTGGATTTTTGCGCATGCCCGCCTCGATGTCGCCGTGCTCGAAGTCGGCCTCGGTGGCCGCCTCGATGCGGTCAACATCGTCGATGCGGATGTGTCGATCGTGACCACGATCGCCCTCGACCACGAGGATTGGCTCGGTCGTGATCGCGAGCAGATCGCGCGCGAGAAGGCCGGCATCTTCCGCGCTGGACGCCCTGCCGTGATCGGCGACGCCGATGCACCCGCTGCGCTGGCGCATAGCGCACGCGAAACCGGCGCGACGATTTTCCAGGCGGGGCGCGATTATCATTTTGAACCGGCCGCACGAGGTTGGCGTTGGCGGGCGCACGGGCGCGAAATCGCGCTGCCCGATCCCGAGCTCGCCGCGCCCGTGCAGCGCGCGAACGCGGCCGCGGCGATCGCCGCGTTGCACGTGCTGCGCGATCAGCTTGGCGTCGACGACGTAGCGCTGGCCGCGGGCGTGCGCAGCGCGAACGTGGTCGCCCGCCTGCAGCGTTTCGTGAAACCCGGCGCGGCCGAACTCGTGATCGATGTCGCACACAATCCGCAGGCGGCCGAGGTGCTTGCACGCTGGCTCGCGCAGACTCCGGCCGGCGGACGCACGCTGGCCGTGTTCGGCGCGCTTGCGGACAAGGACATCGCCGGTATCGTTGTGCCGCTCGCCGCGCGGATCGATCGCTGGTTCATTGCCGGCCTTGATGCGGACACGCCGCGCGGACTCGCCGCGCCGGATCTCCTCGCGCGCATGGATGCCGCCGTCGCGCCGTTGCGGCACGAAGCCTTCGGCGATGTCGCTACTGCGCTCGATGCAGCGGTCGCGCAGGCGCAGGCGCGGGATCGCATTCTTGCGTTCGGTTCGTTCCATGTCGCTGCGCCCGCGCTGGCCTGGGCAGCGCGCAACGGCTTCACCGCCGCAACCTGAGGTGAACGATGCGGGCGCATGCCCACAGGTTCGGCGCAGGCCGCGGCTATAATCAGGCGACACTTGGTCTTTCTTTGAAGAGACCGGCTTGGATGGCTGGCCTAGTTTCGGTCGGGAAGGCCGATGGAGATAACCTATGGATTCTGCCTTGAAACAACGCCTGCTCGGCGCGGCCGTGCTGATCGCACTGGCGATCATCTTCGTGCCGATGTTCTTTTCCGGTACGCCGCCGAAAGCGGATGGCACGACGACGCAGAATCTCAGTATCCCGCCGGCACCCGAGCGCAATTTCGAGACACGCAATCTCAGCGTCGATCCGCCGAAACCCGGCGCTGCACCGACTCCGGCGCCGAGTGCGCCACCCGCGACCGCAGCCACTTCCGGCGACAAGCTCGCCACGGTCGACACCGGTGCGCCGGCGAGCTTCGAGGCCCCCGACAGCGCGACCCGACCGGCACCGGCGGCGAAGCCGACGACCGCATCCGCGAACGCACAGACATTGCCGGCGACTCCCGCGCCTGTGGCCCCGACTCCCGTGCCGCCGCCCGCGCCGGCCGTGGCGACAGACGGGCGTTTCCTGGTCAATCTCGGCGTGTATGCCGATGCGGGGCATGCGAGCGCACTCGTCGACAAGTTGAAGAAGCTCGGTTATCCGGCATTTGCCGAGACCACGGATTATCAGGGCAAGCCCGCGCAGCGCGTGCGCGTCGGGCCGTATGCCGAACGCGCATCGGCGGAGAATGTGCGCCTGAAGATCAAACAGATCGATGCGAAGCTGCCGAGCGGCATCGCGCAGACCGCGGATCCGGATCAGCCCACCGACAAACCCGCCGACAAGGCCGGGGCAGGCGAGGCGAAGCCGGCGGCAAAATCCGCGGCAGCGGAACCGGCTGCGCCGGCGCCGAGCCTGCCGGCGAATCGCGCCGGTGCCTATGTAGTCCAGGCCGGCGCGTTCAAATCCGAGGACGAGGCGAACAAGCTGCGCGATCGGCTGCGCAACGGCGGCGTCGCGGCGTTCGTCGAGAAGTCCGGCGACGGCGAGACGACATTCTGGAAGGTGCGCGCCGGTCCTTACGCCGATCGTGGCGGTGCCGACGCGGCCGTGTCGACGCTCAAGCAGAAGTTCCAGCTAGCGGCGATCGTCAAAACCCAGCCGTGATCGCAGCAGCCTCATGAACTGGGCCGACTACGTCATCATCGCCGCGCTCTGTCTGTCCGTGTTGATGGGGTTGTGGCGCGGTTTCCTCGGCGAGGTGCTGGCGCTGGCGGTGTGGTTCGTCGCGATATGGGTCGCCTGGACGCTAGGTCCGCAGCTTGCCGCATCGCTGACCGCGGTCAGTCTGCCGTCGGCGCGCATCGTGCTCGGCTATGCGCTCTGCTTCATCGCGGTCCTGATCGCCGGAGCGATCGTTGGATTTTTCCTGCGCAAGTTGGTCGCGGGCAGCGGTTTGAGCGGTACCGATCGTCTGCTCGGCGCCGCGTTCGGCCTTGCACGCGGCCTGGCGCTGGTGACACTGGTCGTGTTGCTGCTCGGCTTCACGCCGTTCCCGCGCGATCCGTGGTGGCATGAATCACGCGTGCTTCCAAGCTTCCAGCAGGCTGCGCAATGGGCTTCGGCGCACATGCCCGTTGAGGTCACGAAATATCTCGATCTGCGCGGATTGCTGCCTCAGCCGCCGCAAAACGATGGCAAAAAGGCGGCTCCGAACGGGCATCCGGTTCCGATGCCACTGAACAGCTAACAAAACTTCGCTGGAGTTTTGGTAAAATTGCCCCACGTTGTTCCGCGCCGAATGGCCTCAGCTTCTCCCCTCTCCATTCCCGAGTTGTATCCCTCATGTGCGGAATCATCGGTATCGTCGGTAAATCCGAAGTCGCTTCGGCGCTCTACGACGGCTTGACCGTGCTCCAGCACCGCGGCCAGGACGCGGCCGGCATCGCCACGATCGACAATGACAAGCTGCGCCTGCACAAGGGTGCTGGTCTGGTCAACGATGTGTTCGGCCGCGACAGCATGCTCAAACTGCGCGGCAACATAGGCATCGGTCATTGCCGCTATCCGACCGCGGGTTCGGAAGCGGCTGCCGAAGCGCAGCCGTTCTACGTCAACTCGCCTTACGGGATTGCGCTCGGACACAACGGCAACCTGATCAATACCGTCGAGTTGCGCCGACAGATGTACGAGGAAGATCGTCGCCACATCAACACCGAGTCCGACTCGGAGGTGCTGCTCAACATCTTCGCCCACGAGCTGCAGATCCAGGAGCGCCACGCGCTGACACCGGACCATATCTTCAAAGCCGTCGCCGGCGTGCACGCGCGCGTGCGCGGCGGTTATGCCGTGGTCGCACTCGTGCTCGGTTACGGTGTGGTCGCGTTCCGCGATCCGCACGGCATCCGCCCGCTCGTACTCGGCGAACGCGATACGGCCGAAGGACGCGAGTACATGGTCGCCTCCGAATCGGTGGCGATGGACATTCTCGGTTTTCGCCTCGTGCGCGACGTCGCGCCGGGCGAGGCGGTGCTGCTCACCGAGGATGGCAAGCTGTTCAGCCGCCAATGCGCCGAGGGTGCGCTGCACGCGCCGTGCATCTTCGAGTACGTCTATCTCGCGCGGCCCGATTCGATGATCGAAGACGTATCGGTGTACAAGGCACGCCTGCGCATGGGCGAGCGCCTCGCCGAGAAGATCAAGCGTCTGCGGCCCGACCATCACATCGACGCGGTGATTCCGATTCCCGACACGTCGCGCACCGCGGCGAGTTCGCTCGCGCAGGTGCTCGGCGTGCCGATGCGCGAAGGTTTCGTCAAGAACCGCTACATCGGCCGTACCTTCATCATGCCCGGGCAGAGCGAGCGCGTGAAATCGGTGCGACGCAAGCTCAATCCGGTGCACCTGGAGTTCCGCAAGAAAAACGTGCTGCTGGTCGACGACTCGATCGTGCGCGGCACGACCTCGAAACAGATCGTGCAGATGGCGCGCGACGCCGGTGCGCGCCAGGTCTATTTCGCCTCGGCCGCGCCGCCGGTGCGTTTCGCCAACATCTACGGCATCGACATGCCGGCCGCTGCTGAACTCGTCGCGCACGGCCGCACCGAAGACGAAGTGCAGCAGTTCATCGGTGCGGACTGGCTCGTATACCAGGACCTCGAGGATCTGATCGCCGCCGTCGCCGACGGCAACGAGGAGATCAAGCACTTCGACACTTCGTGCTTCTCTGGCGAATACGTCACCGGCGTCGACAGCACCTATCTGCGCGAACTCGAATTCGCGCGCGCGGACGAAAATAAGGCGCAGCGGCGCCATGTGTCGTAATATCACCGCACAGGGATAAACGGCTTCACTCGAAGACGCGAACAAGATGAGGCGTACCCTCGCTGTTTCGTTCCACGTCTTCGTGCAAGCAGATCTTCCAGTAGCGAACGGATATGGACGTTTTTGCTTTGGCCGAAGCCTGCATCGCGGCGACGAGCGTCGAGGACAAACTTGCGCGCAGCAGCGAAGCCGCCGCGTTGATCGCGATCGGCGACTTCGCGACTGAGACCTCCGCCTGGCCGGAGCCCATCGCGCAGCCGGGCAGGCCGTCGCGCCCGCGCCTCGTTCCTCCGCGCGAACTGCCGCAGCGTGGTCTGGGCAGCGCCGAGGGGCGCGCCGCGCTCGTGCATGCGGTCGCGCACATCGAATTCAATGCGATCGACCTGGCCTGGGATGCGGTCTACCGTTTCCGCGAGATGCCGCGCGAGTACTACCGCGATTGGGCGCAGGTCGCCGACGACGAGACGCGGCATTTCCGCATGCTGGCCGAGCGGCTCGCCGAGATGGGCCATGCCTACGGTGATTTCGACGCGCACAACGGCCTCTGGGAAATGGCGGTAAAGACGTCCGGATCCTGCCTCGAACGCATGGCGCTCGTGCCGCGCGTACTCGAAGCGCGCGGACTCGACGTGACGCCGGGCATGATCGCGCGCCTGCGCGAGGTTGGTGATGCGCGCACCGTTGATATTCTCGAAGTCATCCTGCGCGAAGAAGTCGCCCACGTTGCTGCCGGCTCGCGCTGGTTGGCCTGGTGCTGCGACCGGGAAGGCGTCGACCTGGAAGCGACGTTCGCGCGTCTGATCGCCATACACGGCGCTGCGGTTAAACCGCCGTTCAATGCGAGCGCGCGCAGAGCCGCTGGGTTCAGCGTGAAGGAGCTTGAATGTCTGGCAGCACGATCGGCCGCATGATCCGGCGCCTCGTTCTTGCCATCACTCTCGTCGCAATCTGGCTCGGCGTGCTCGGCTGGAACGCTGGCCTGCATTGGAACACGCCGCTCGTGCCGGGCGCGAGCCATGCATTTTTCGGGTCCGAATTCCACGCGCGCATCGGAGCTGCGCAGCGCACGGGACAAGCGCTGCAGGTCAAAATGCTCGCCGCAGACGGCACCGCGCTGCAGTCGGTGATGCTCGGAGGCTTGCTCGCGGCGGATACCCCGGTGCTGCGCTATCGCATCGCGAATTTTCCGCGAACGCTGGAACTCGCACTGGTGTTCCGGCGCGGTGACGCACCCGAAGACGTGCAGACGATTTCGCTGCCGGCGCCAGGCGTCGGCGAGAACGCCGTCGATCTGAGCTCGTTGGCGGAATGGCGGGGCGAGATCACCGAACTGGGATTCGCCGAATACGCGATGGCGCAGCTCGTGCCGCCGAGCGCGGCGACGGAATTCGCACCGTTTGCCATCGAGTGCGTAGAGTTGCAATCGCCGGCGTGGAGCCAGCTCGCACAGCGGCTGCGCACGGATTGGTTTGCCTATCGGCCGTGGTCGTTGCGCTCCGAGCACACGCTGGGGACGCAGTTCGAGACGATCAAATCCTCATCAATGCAGTTCGCGGTCGGAATCGGCGTCTCGCTGTCCTTGCTCGCCGTAGCACTGCTCCTGCGCCCGGTTTGGCGTGACTTTGCGATGATTTCGGCGGCGGCTTCGGTTGCGGCATGGATCGTGCTGGATCTGCGCTGGCTCATCGATCTCGAAGCGAAGCATCGGCTAACCGAAACCTTGTATGCGGGCAAACCCTGGGCGTTGCGTGAGGAGTTGCAGCCGGATGAGGCGACCAAGGCCGCGGCGAGTGAAGTAACGAGACTGGCCGCGGAAAACAAAGCGTCTCGTGTGCTGGTCGGGTCCGATTCCAATTACACCGGGTTGCGTTTCGTCTACTTCCTGCTGCCGCTCAACGCCGTCACTCTCGGCTACGCAATGAACGGCGGAACCGCCACCGAATTGCACCGCGATACCCTGATCGCCCTGCTCGACAGCGATTGGCGTTTCGACGCGGCCACATCGACATTGCAGACGCCCTACGCGAAGTACCCGGTCGCGCCGCTGTACGAGAAGGACGGTTTGCGCGTATATCGTTCGACCGGAGAGGGACGATGAGCGCGGCATATCTGTTCGCGCTGTTGTTGCCCCTATGTGCGGGCGCTGCTTTGTATTTTGGCTTGTTCGGCACACGCCGAACCGGTCTGTGCAGCGCGGCGCTTGGTTACGGAGCGGTGCTCGGCTTATTGCTCGCAGCTGCCGTCACCTCGCTGACCGCGACGGCTGATACCGCGCACGCTTGGCGGCACGCATGGCCGTGGCTGGCACTCATCGCGGTAACCGCGGGCGTGCTCGGATGGCGACGCCTCTCGCGCCACAGCGCTGGCGGGGATCGAGAAAGCAGGGAGCCGTCGCCTAGGCCGTGGCAATACGTCCTGCTCGCAGGACTTTACGCAACCCTGGCATGGCGTGCGTGGCTGGCCGCACGCGAGATTTGGTTGCGCCCGCTGTATCCATGGGATGCCTGGTCAGCCTGGGCCGTGAAAGCCAAGGTCTGGTTCCTGCTCGGCCACCATGTCGCCTACGCGCCGCCGCGCGAGTGGCTGGCGGACAAAACAGCAAGCCTGTACACGGCGGTCGCCTGGTTTTACCCCGACGCGACATCCTGGCTCGACGTATGGTTCGCCAGCGCAGCCGGAGGCTGGGTCGAGCCGCTGGTCAATCTGCCCTGGCTCATCGTCTGGATTGCGCTGCTGCTCGGCCATCATGGGCAATGGCGCGCACTCGGACTCGGTCGCCTGCGCGCGCTCTTTTTCGTTTATCTGCTCGGCTCGCTGCCACTGCTCACCGTGCACGTCGCCCTAGCCGGCTATTCGGATTTGTGGGTCGCCACCGTGTTTGCATTCTCCGTTCTCGCGTGGATGCGATGGTTGCAGGCGAGAGAGCCTGGGCAGCTCGCGCTCGCGCTGCTGTGCGCTGCACTGCTGCCGTTTCTCAAGCTGGAAGGTTGGGTCTGGGCGCTGAGTCTGTATGCCGCGTTCGGACTCGCAGCATTGCCTCCTTTGTGGCGGCGAGTGGCAGGATTCGGCATCGTGCTGGTGCTCGTGTCGATCGCGGCAGGCGGGCTGCGTTTCGCATTCGTCAAACTCGGATGGGTGGACGCAGCGGGTGCAATCACCAATTCGCGTATCGGCGCGTTCGACTTGTTACTGCACCCCCGCTGGCACGATCGTGGCCTGTCAGGAATGGCCGAAGCGTTGTTCGCCCATCCCAATTGGCATCTGCTGTGGTGGCTGCTGCCCGCGGTTCTTGCGCTGCGCTGGCGCTATCTCGCAGCACGCCAATGGCTGCTTGCGCCGGCGATACTGCTGCTGGCATGTCTCGGCGCGGTGGCGTTCCTGTTCACATTCACCGATGCTGCGAACTGGGCGGAAAATTTCACCGCCATCAACCGCCTCGTGCTGCAGCTTACTCCCGCAGTCGTGTCGCTGCTCGCACTGCTGCTGCAGGATGTCGATTTTCCGGCAGCAGAGCACGGTACAGATCCAACACGCGATCCGCGCAGCGATCCAGGGTGAACTCGGATCGCCAGCGTTCACGGCCCGCTTCGCCGAAGCGTGTGCGCAGCGCCGCGTCATCGCCGAGGCGGCGAATTGCCGACGCAAGCATCGCCGCGTCGCCCGGCGGGACGAGCAGCCCGCTGGCACCGTCGGCGACGACGTAACCCATGCCCGATCCGGCGATCGTTGTCGCGATCACCGGCAGGCGCGCGCGCATCGCCTCGAGCAGGACGACGCCGAAGGCTTCGGTGCGCTCGATCGAAGGCAGGCAGAATACTTGGGCCTGCGCATAGGCCAGGGCGAGCTGCGCGTCGTCGACATGGCCGGCGAAACATACACGATGCTCGATGCCCAGCTCGCGCGCCAGCGCACGCAGGCCGGCCTCGCATTCGCCGCTGCCGATCAGGAGCAGGCTCGCTTCCGGCGTGAGCGCGAGTGCGCGCAACAGCACGTCGAAACCCTTGTAATAGCTCAGGCGGCCGACGGCGAGCAGGCGCAAGCCCGTGCCCGGCCATGCCGTGGATTGTGCAGAAGTATCTTTTGCCGCAATTTCCTTTTTTTCAACGCTGCTGTCGTCCGGCGGCGACTCGCCGATCCCCAGCGGCACGACATGGGTCTTGCTGCGCCAGGGCGCAAGCGCGGCGCTCGTGTCGCGATACGGCGCCGAGGTCGCGATGATCGTATCCGCGCGTTGCAGCAATGCCTGTTCGAACGGGCGGTAGAGCGAGTACATCGCCCGCAGCGCGGGACGGCGGACGTCGAGCGGCACGTCGGCATGCCAGTGCACGAGCCAGGGCAGGCGCCGTGCGGCGGGTGTGAGTAGCGCCCAGAACGCCGAAGTATTCGGCACATGCAGGTGCAGCAGATCGGGTGCGAACTCGCCGATCAGGCGTGAAAGCAGCAACGGAAACGAGGGACTGACCGGTGCGTACAGCAGTTGGCCGTGGCATGCGGCGAGGCGTACTTCGACACCGTCATTGCGGAAGCTCCTTGCCCTGCCGTTCCCGGGTGAAGCATGCGCGAGCATCATTACGTCGACGCTGCGCGCGGCCAGCGCGGCGCACAACTCGGCGCTGAAGCGTTCGATGCCGCCCGCGTAGGGCGGATAGAACTTGCCGATATGGAGTACGCGCACGATTCTGCGTCGCGTCCCGCGCCTCAGCCTTCGCCGCCGGACTTGGGCAACGCGATCACCTGTGCGCTTTTGCGCGGCAGCGCAGGTTCCACCGCGGGAGGCGAGTCCAGAGTCGCGAGTTTTGCACGCGCTTCGCCCAGTTCCTGGTCGAGGATCGCCAGACGCTGGGTCAGTCGGCGCAGCGTGCGTTCCTGGCGCGAGCGGTCGACGTCCATCAGCAGCATACGAATCAGGATGAGGCCCATGCCGAGAATGATGGCGAGAATCGGCGGATAGGCGATGCCGATGAGCTCGCCGAGCCGATCGACCAGATGCGGGAATACGCCGACGACGAGTGTCGCCGCAGCGACGACCAGCCACCACAGCGCATAGCTGCCGTGAAGGTGATCGCGGCGCACGAGATAGAGAATCACGCTCGCCAGCGCGATGCCGATTACTGCGGAGACAAGAATGACCATCATGCTCCCGCCCCGGCGCGCGCGGCTACGCGCTGCGAAATGCGCCCGCGCACGTCCAGGCGGGCGAAACAGAGCACGGTCGTGTGCAGCATGTAGCGCGCGACTACGAACCATGAGGCGAACACGCGCGACATGCCCGACTTGCGCGGCGACATGACCGTCGGCAGTTCGCGCAAGCGGAATCCTTTCTGGTACAGCAACATCAACACTCCCATGTCCTGATAGTCGAGCAGGCTCGCCTCGCGCGAAGCGAGCGCGCGCGCCGCGCGGCGGCTGTAGGCGCGCAGGCCCGAGGTGAAATCCTGCACCGGCAGGCCGGTTAGCAGGCGGAAATACCACCAGGCCACGCGTTTGGCCACCGACAAGCGCTGCGTGTAGGTGCCGATCACGACGTCGACCTCATCCTGCTCGAGCGCCGTCAGCATCGACGGCAACGATTCCGGATGGTGTTGGCCGTCGGCATCGAGCGTCACTACCGTGGCATAACGGTTGCGCTGCGCGTAGCGCATGCCGGTTTGCGTCGCGCCCCACGCGCCGAGATTCAGCGGCAGGTCGATCACCGCCGCGCCGGCGGCGCGCGCCTGGGCGGAGGTATCGTCGGAACTCGCATCGTTGACCACGACCACATCGCAGGCTGCGTGCGCGATCACCCTGCGCACGATCTCGGCGACCGTCGCCGCTTCGTTGTACGCGGGGATCACCACAAGCACAGGCCGGCGGGGCTTATTCAAGGCGCGGGTCCTTACTGCTTGAAAAACAAGGCATTGTCGTCATGCGGTCAGGGTTCGTCAATGTGCTCCTCATTTTTGTGGAGTGTTGCCAATTTTCGCACGTCTGCAGCCGCCGATGGCTGCCTACCATCGAAACACTGGCGGCGAGGACTGCGCAAGCGATAGCGGCCACCACTTGGCGTCTGCGCGCGGTGTGACTGCGTGCAGCTCCGACCGCTCGCGCCCGGTCGAGGATCTCGACTTCCTATGAAGGGGTGACCGGGACAGTGACGCTTGCATGAGTCTCGCAGCGGTTGCGTCGACCGAGTGCACGCGTGCACTCGATTGAAATCATTGGGTAAATCATTCTCCGTAAATGGGGTTATCACGATTCGCTCAAGCTTCGCTCAAGTTTTCCGGCGAGCGGATGAATAGGCTCGCCGATCATTGCAACGCTGCCGCGCCAAAGGAAATCCATGCACAGCCAAGCTTGGCCACCGTCGTCTTCTGTACCGTTCGTTGCCGCCGCGCGCAACGCGCGCACGCCGCGCGCATGGGCCGGAGTAGCGTTGTTCGGCGGTGGCCTTCTCGCGGGTTTCGGCTGCGTGCACGCCGCCGTAACGATTGGTGCCGGATCGAGCGTTGACTTCGGCAATGCCGTCGTCGATTTCGGTTGCCAGGATCTCGCCGTCGCTGGCCAAGTCGGGGGCTCCACGGAGACACTGCGTTCGATTGCCGACCTGTCGATTTCCGCTGGCGGCACTCTCGCGCCCGGCGCCGGCGATGTTTCGCTCGGCGGCGATTTCGTCGATGCCGGAAGTTTCGTGCCCGGCACCAGCCGCTTCGCCATCGTAGACACCTGCGGTCACGGCACGAGCCAAGTTTCCGGTGCGACGAGCTTCCACGACTTCCTCGTCGTCACGAGCAGCGCCAAGCAGCTGGTCCTGCCGTCGGCCGCGACGCAAAGCGTCGCCCATGCGCTGGGCTTCCACGGTACGGCGGGCAATCTGCTGCACATCGCCAGTTCTTCCGCCGGCGTGCACGCCTTGCTGGCGGTTAGCCCCGCCGTGGTGCAGACGATCGACTACGTGGATGTCAGCGACAACACCGCCAGCATTGCGACGATCGCGCCAGGCGCGCCGGCGCAATACCACTCGGTCGACGCCGGTGGCCTGGTCAACTGGTTTGGGGGAAGTGTCGGCGGCGGTGGCGGTGCAACGATCGCACCGGCACCGCTGCTCGACACGCTCGGGAGCGTCGCGTTGTTGCTCGGCTGCCTGTTCATCGCATGCACGAACCGCCCTTCCCGCAGAAGTGGTTCCGGGTCGCGACGGCCGCTGTGCGTTCTCGCCCGTCGCCTTTCACTGATTCGCAAAGCCTGAGGAAAACTGTCGATGACCACGATCTTCGCTTCCATTCGTTCTCTTGTTCCGGTTGAGCGCGCGCAGCCCCGCCGCGTTCATGGCGCGCTGATATTGAGCGGTGCGCTGATGATCGCGCCGCCGCCGCTATATGCTGTCGACGTCACCGTGCAGCCGGCAGCGGGGAGCGGCTTCGTCGTCAAGGACGCCGCGGGTGCGAGGGAGAGTCTGCGGGTGCAGGAATCCGGCGCGGTCAGCCTACCGGGTATTCCTGCCGCGCCGACACAGGCGCAGGGAGTGTGCATCAGTGCCGCGGGCCAGCTAGGGCCGTGCAGCGGCGCGGGCAACGGCGTCACGTATGCGGCCGGCACGGGTCTCGCACTGGCCGATACGACGTTCTCTGTCGCGCCTGCGTACCGCTTGCCGCAGGCTTGCGCGATCAATCAATTCGCGCAGTGGAGCGGCAGCGCATGGGCCTGTGGCAACGTCGGCGGCGGCACGGCGCTGCCGGCGGGCACGGTCAACCAGACCGTGCGTTACGACGCCAGCAACGCGCTGGTGGCGAACAACCTGCTGCAGGCATTCAACGACGGTGGACTATGGGCCGGGGGCACCCTCGGCACGGGTACCATTCCAACGACGGGAAGCGGCGCACGCATGATGTGGTATCCGGCCAAGGCGGCATTTCGCGCAGGCTGGGTCAATACGAACGTGTGGGACGACACCAACGTCGGCCAGTACTCGATCGCGCTGGGAGAGAACACCCGAGCTGCCGGCCATCACGCCGTGGCGCTCGGTGCGGGGACGGATGCGGCCAGCGACTACAGCTTCGCGACGGGCTTTCTGAGCAGTGCTTCCGGTCCGTCCTCGATCGCGATGGGCAACCAGGTCTCGGCAGTCGCCCCCTATGCGATCGCAATGGGCTACAAGGCTCAGGCCGCGGCCCAGTACGCGATTTCGCTGGGCAACAGCAGCGTCGCCAGCGGCCAGAATTCGATCGCCCTAGGCGTCTCTGCCAGGGCGATCGGCGACGGGGCGGTTGCGATTGGAGCCCTGAATATCGCCGACGGTACCTGCTCGGTCGCGATGGGCACCAGCGCGAGTGCCAACGGTCACAACAACGCGTTCGTCTATAACGACGGTTTCTATCCGACCTTCACGCCCGCCCAGGACCGAGTCTTCATGGCCGCGGCCACCAATGGCTTCACCTTCTTTTCCGGTAACACGGATCAGCCAATGTCTCTGGCAATCGTTCCCGGCGGTGGCGTGTCCATCGTCACCGGGACCAACTCGGGGGTGCAGGTGGCCGTTGGCAGCGGATCGTGGAGCAGCCTGTCCGATCGCGATGCCAAGGCTGCGCTGCGCACGGTGGATGCGCGCGAGATCCTGAAAAAAGTCATCGCCCTGCCGATGAACTCCTGGCAGTACAAGACGCAGGAGGCGAAGTTTCGTCACCTGGGTCCCATGGCGCAGGATTTCTACGCGGCTTTCCATCTCGGTGAATCCGACAAGGGCATCGACGTAGTAGATGCGGACGGCGTCGCGCTCGCGGCGATCCAGGGGCTGCACACGCTGCTCGCTGAAAAGGATGCGAAGGCGACCGCGCGATTGGACGAGAAGGACCGCGAAATCGCCATGCTGCGCGCGGCGCTGGCGGCACAGAACAGAAAAATCACGACGCTCGAATCGCTTGCCGGCGACGTGGCGGGAATGAAGGAGCAACTCGCCGCGTTGCGCAAATCCTCAGCCGCGGCGATGACAGTGGCACAGCGTCAGCCGTAATCCGCGGCGAGCGTATTGTTATTTTGCGCAACTCCGGTTACCCACGTTGCGCGCGCTCTCCCAGTAAGTGATCCAGCGCTCCAGCATCGGGTAGGGGATCGACGGAACCGCGGGCAACGCGCGCCGCGGCATGGCGAGATCCTGACGCAGCAGGTCGGCCTCATCGGCGAAATAGCCACGATCGATGCCGGCCGCTTCGGCCGCCGCGAGCGCTTGCGCGGCGGAAGCGGCATCGCAGCTCAGCCATGCTTGGCGGGCATCGATCAATTCGCCTACTCCCGATGCGATCGGCGCCGGATCCGCGCGTGGGATGGGATTGGCCATAGCCCACGGCGGATCGATGCGCGCGCGAAGCAGCCAAAGGCGGTTCGCTTCGGCGGTCTTTTCGAGTTCTGCCCAGGCGCGGTCCCACGCTGCGCGGCTCTCGGCGCTTCTGGCCTGCCGGTACCGCGCATAACCCATCATCGTTTCGCCGTCGGTGAGCAGGCGGTGTGAGTCATGCTCGGTGCCGGTGCGCAGCGCGTGTTCCGCACCCTGCGCCAGGCCATTCCAGTTGCCTTGCTCTCCGGCCGCAACGGCGCCGAGCAACCACGCATAGCTGAAGGCGCCGAACAAGCCGTCACGTTCCGCCTGTTCGGCGGTCGCCTCGTACCCGCTCTGCGCCGTTTTCCAATTGCCGCGCGCGGCTTCGATGCGCGCATGCACGTAGTCCGCGATGATCGGCGCGCGTTGGGCGAGCGCGGGAAGTTCCGCCTCTATAGCATCGGCGTCGCCGAGCGATGCGCGGTCGCTCATGACGAACATCGCGTAGCGCGGCGAAAGTCGCGACAGAGGGACCGCGCGGAAATCGGCAAGCGCCATGTCGAAGTGCGAAAGGCGCAAGTTCACATGTCCGCGCGCGAGATGCAGTCGCCATGCGGACGGCTCCAGCTTGAGCGCGGCATTGAGGAGTTCGAGTTCGATGCCGGGTTCGTTCGTATGAATGCGCACCCAGCGCGAGAGAAGTTGCACATAGGGCGTCGCCTCGGCGGGCAGGCGTTCGTCGAATGCCTGGCGCCAGCGTCTGTCGTCTTCGTGCTTCGGATCACTGTTGATCAGATAGAGCAGGAAGAACGGCGCTGCGGCGCTGCGCGGCTCATTCTCGAGCAGCGATTCGAGCATATGCTGTGCGGAAGCGCGGTCGCCGTCATCGTCGCGGGCGAGGATGTCGCGCAGAGTCTGCGCGCCTTGCGCGCTGATCGGGCCGAACTGTTGCGGCGACAGCGCGTAGCCTTCGAGCAACTCATCGCGCGCGCTGAGCCAGCGCATCGCGACGACAACCATGATCACTGCAACCGCCGCCAGCGCGGCGAGGGCAACTGCGCGACTTCGCCGCGGCGCCGCGGCGGCGGGTGGCTGCGGAGCCGCCACGGGAACAAGCGGCTGCGGCTTCGGCGATGCAGGCGCCGGAGGGTCGGGGTGCTCGCCCAGATGCGAAAAGGACACGGGCTCGACTGGCAGATCGATGCGGAATCCGCGGCTGCGCAGCGTAATCAGCGCGCCCGCATCGGCGCCGAGCGCTTGGCGGACTTTTGCGACGACCTGTGCAAGCGCCTCGTCGCTGCCATTGCCGCCGCCCGGCCAGAGCAATTCGAACGCTTGCGCGCGCGTGAGCAGCGCACCGGAGGCGCGGCACAGGCCGAGCAGGAAGCGATACGCCATCGGTGACAGCGGCGTTTCCTTGCCTGCAACCCAAAGACGCTCAGAGGCGATGCGCAGTTCGATTTGGCCGAATCGATACCCGGCTACGCCGCCTTTGTCGGGTGCGAACTTGATGACTGTGGACATTTCAGCGATTCATTTGCGCAAAACAAGGCGACAAATTCCGCGGTCGCGTTCGCCCGTCGATTCTAACGTCGGTCGCATGGCGGTGGAATGCACGAGGCGATCGGCGCGCGGATTTTGTGGTGCGGCGCTGCTTTCGGTGGCTGCTTGGGCAGGCAGGTATTCACACCAGCCGATGCGCTGCGGCATCGATGGCCGCGAGACGCCGTGCCGTTGCCGATTCGGGGGCGAGCAAAGTAAAACCGGCGAAATCGAAACCGGGCGCAACGCTGCAGCCGACCAGCGCGAAGTCGCCGAGCGGGCGCGCGGCTTGCCAGATGCCGGCGGGCACGCCGACCAGCGACCGCGTTTCCGTCGCCGCATCGTTGCGGCCGAGGCGATGGCGCTCGAGCTTGTCCGCCGCGGCGTCGAACAACATCAGTTCGAGAGCATCGCCTTCGTGGTGCTGCCAGATCTCGTCGGCGTCGATGCGGTGCCAACGGCTGATTTCGCCGGAGCACAACAGATAGTGGATCGCGGTCGCTACCGGCCGCATCACGCCGTTGTATACAAGTTGCGAAGTGGAAGTGTATACCCGCCGATAGCGGCCGCCTTCGGGATGCGCTTCGAGACGCAGCGTTTCGATCAACTCGGCGGCGCGCGGATGCATTGCCGTCGCCGCGTCAGGCGCCGAGTACGGCCGCGGCTTGCTCAGCGGCCTGCGCGAATACGGCGAGCGGCTGCGCGCCGCTAACGTAGTACTTCTGCCCGAACACGATTGCGGGGACACCCTGGAAACCGTATTGCGCGGCCTGCGTCACATCGGCGGCGACGGACCGCTCGCTCGCCTGGTCAATGCCGGAAATCGCGGCGATGCCGTCGAAATCACACTGAGCTGCGATCGCGGCGAGCACGCTTGGATCGGAAATGTCCTCGCCATGCAGCCAGTACGCGCGAAACAGCGCGTCGTGCATGCCGGCACCCTTGCCCGCGACATCGGCCGCGGCGAAAAGACGATGCGCGGCGCGTGTGTCGATGTCCAACGGACCGCGATTGATATCGAGGCCGAACTCCTCGCGCATCTGCGCGGCGAGCTTGGGTGTGTGCTCGGCAATCATTCTGCGCTTGGCCGCATCCATTGGCGGCGCGCCGGCGGGGCGCAGTTGGAACGCGTGCCAGTGCAGGTCGAGCGGGCGCTGGGCGGCGAGTTGTTCGAGGCGCAGGGCGCCGATGAAGCAGAACGGGCAGACGAAGTCCGACCAGATGTCGACGCGCAATGCGGCCATGTTCGCGACTCCGGAATTACAGCCAGATGATCAGCGCGAGTACGGCAACGCCGATCGACCATTTGATCGCGTAGTACAGGCGCTTGTTGCTTTCCTTGAGCGCCTTGCCCTTGAGGCGCACCGCGTAGAAATACTTGAACACGCGATTGAGGCCGCCGGTGGCGTCGCCCGCTTCGTTGGGGGACGAGGCGGCACGCACGAGATGGCGACCGAACCAGTCGTTGACCGTTTGCGCCCAGCGGTAGCGCATCGGCCGTTCGACGTCGCAGAACAGGATGATGCGGTCGGTCTGTGTCTCGTTCTTGGCGTGGTGGATGTAGGTCTCGTCGAAGACCACGTCCTCGCCGTCGCGCCAGGAATAGCGCTGGCCATCGACGTCGATCCAGCAACCATCATCGTTCGGCGTGACCAGGCCGAGGTGATAGCGCAGCGAACCCGCGTACGGGTCGCGATGCTTCATCAGGCGCGCGCCGGATGGCAGTTCGGCGAACATCGCCGCCTTGACCTGCGGAAGTTCCTTCAGCAGTTGCGTGGTCAGTGGGCACAGCTTCACCGCCGACGGATGCGCGTCGTCGTACCACTTGAGGTAAAAGCGCTTCCAGCCGAAACGGAAGAACGAGTTGAAGCCGACGTCGTTGTACTGGTTCGAGGCTTTGATCTCGTGTGCAGAGCGCAGCGCCAGCGCCTCGTCGCGGATTTCCTTCCAGTGCGCACGCAGCTTGTCCATGCCGGCCAGTTCGGACGCCGGCAGGTAGGGGTGCGCATGCACGCGCGAGAACGCGTACATGAACAGGTTCAGCGGCGCGAAGATCGTCGAGTGGTCGCCGAGCTGACGGAACGGGTTGTAGCGCACGCGCCCGCGGAAATGCACGTAAATCGCGGGCACGAGGAACAGGGCGAGCAGGAACCACTTCATGAAAACGGGGAATGGCGGAACACGGAGCGGAACAATGCGGGCTGCCGCGCCGAATTGCAACTTGCGCGACCACCTACCTCGCTAAGCCAAATGGGAGCGCGGGCGCGTCGTGCTGCCTCAGGCGAGATAGGTCTGGATGGCGTGCGCGGGTATGCGGCAGCCGCGCTTCTCGCCGGCAATATCGAGATTGAAGTCGATCGCAGCCTCGCCCGGATTGAAAGCAACGACGGCGATGCTGCCGTCGGGATTGGCGAAGGCGCACGATTGCAGGCCCCGCGGGGTTCCGGCCAGTTCGACGCGATGCGCGCCCGGCTTCACGTAGCGCGAGAAATGCGCGATCGCGTGGAACGAACTCTGGTAGAGCACCTTGCCGCCATCAGTATCGACGAGCACGGGCGCGTCGCAGAAGTTGCCGACGTGGTTGGGGCCGCCGCGCATGTCCAGCGCGATGTTCCAGTCGATCCAGCCGCAGACGCCGGCGTTGAGGTCGCCGAACAGGTTGCGCGCATAGCGCTCGCCGACCATCCAGTCGCCGGGCTTGGCACCACCTTCGACGCAGCCTTCGGTGAACAGTACGTCCTTGCCGGGGTATTTCTTCAGCACGCGCGCCTCGGCGCCGTAGTCGTCGCTGACGTACCAGTGCACGGCCATGCCGGCCATATACTTGGCCGTTTCCGCGTCGCCGAGCATCGCGTCGGCGCGCTTCTCCAGCGTGTCGCGGTTGTGGTCGAAGCCCCACAGCTTGATCTCGCCGAAGCCTTCGCGCGCAAGCGTGGGACCGAGGTGCTTGCGCACGAAGTCGCGCTCCTGTTCCGGCGTGTAGACGCACGATTCCCAGCTCTGCGTTGCCTCGGGCTCGTTCTGCACGGTCAGGCCCCAGAGCGGGATCTTCTCCTCGTCGCGCATCGCGCGCAGGAACTTGACGTAATGGTTTGCCCAGGTCGCCGCGTATTCCTCGCGCAGCGAGCCGCCGCGGTCCATCTGGTTGTTCGTTTTCATCCATGCCGGCGGGCTCCACGGCGAGGCGAGCAGCTTGAAGCGGTCCGTGCCGGCAATCCGATGCGCGTCGCGCAACAGCGGCATCAGCCAGCGCTGCATCGGCTTGAGGCTGAAGTCGAGCAGCTCGTAGTCGCCGGGCGACGGCGCGAGCGACCAGGTCGACAGCGAGAAATCGCAGCTGCCGATGTGCGTGCGCGCCAGCGTGTAGCCGATGCCTTCGTGCGGATCGTAGTAGCGCTTGAGCACCTCGAGCCGCTGTGCTTCCGGAAGTTGTTTGAGCACGTAGGCGGAAGACTCGCTCAGCGCGCCGCCGAAACCGGTGATCTGCTGGAATCGCTTCGATGGATCGCAACTCAGGATCGGTGCGCTCGACATCGCCCCTCCCGCGATCGTGCTGGACGCCAGGCGTGCGCCATCGCGCGATGTTTCGACCACGGTCCAGGCGCGCATCGCTGCGCCCTTGGCGAACGCGCGCGGCAGGGCGAGGCCAAGTGCGCCGGCGGCGCCTAGCTGAAGAAACTCTCTGCGTGTTTGCATGAACTTCGCTGTCCGGATTATTGAATCGTCATTTGCCGTTCGCCACGCGCGCTACCGACGCACGCCAGGTCACGCTGGCGGCGAACTTGCGCTTGACCGGCTTGTTCGTCTCGTAGCACTGGTTGAGCAGCCAGCGCACGCCGTTGAGCGCCACGTCGTACCACGGGATGTGCACCGAGGTCAGGCGAGGCGCGGAATATTCCGCGGTCGCGGTGTCGTCGTAGCCGATCACGGAGATCTTGCCCGGCACGGCGATTCCGGCTTGCTGGAAGTACGACAACGCGCCGACGCCCATCTCGTCGTTCGCGCAAAACAGCGCGGTGAACTTGTGCTTCGATGCGATCAGCGCCGCGGCCGAGTTCCAGCCACCTTCGGGCGAAAAATCGCTGTCGATCACCGGAATGGACGACGTATCGATGCCTGCATGGCCGAGTTCCGCCATGAAACCCTCGATGCGCGCCACGTTGTCGCGTGAAGTCGCGAAACCCGCAATCACGGCAATGCGGCGATGCTTCATTTCGAGCAGGGCCTGCGCCGCGAGCCGACCGCCTGCATGATGGTCGGCGGAGAAGCACTGATTGTGGATGGAGTTGAGCGAGTGGTTAAGCAGAACGAGGCGCGAAGCCTGTGTGCCGAGCGCGGCGATGTCGTCCTCGGTCAGCGCGTCGCTGACGAGCAGATAGCCGTCGCAACCGCGCTCGATCAGGAATTCGAGGCCTTCCATCGCTTGCTTGCGCGCATCGCCGTTGCCGCTGCCGAAGGCGACGACCATGTTCTGTCCGTTCGCGCGCAGTTCGGTATGGATGATGTTGAGGATCGGCGTGTAGAACGAACCCTTCAGCATCGGGATGTAGACGCCGATCATGTGCGAAGCGCCGGTCGGCAGCGTGCGCGCGGCGTGCGAAGGCCGGTACTTGAGTTCCTCGATCGCACGCCGCACGCGTTCGGCGGTCTTCGCCGACACCGAGCCTTTGCCGCTGATCACGCGTGAAGCGGTGCCCAGTCCGACTCCGGCGAGGCGTGCGACGTCGTTGATCGTGGCCATGTCGTTCTCGTGTCCTTACTTTGCACAACCGCTAGTTGCCGCTGGCGCATCGAGAAGTCCAAGATGTCGCGGACTCGTATACTTCAGCCCGTAGCCGAGTGCAAACAACGGCTCGCCATCGCCCACGGCAAACGCAGCCTGACACGGTGACCGTGGCCACTGGAATGCCAACGTGCCACGAAAGTCGTGCGCGATCGCGCCGTGTGCGTCGCGGAACAACACATCGCCTACACCCTTGCCTTCGGTGCCGGGCAGCCAGGCGGCGACGAATGCATCCGACAGATTGATCAGGTCGTTCGCATACAGCGGACGTCCGGACACGAGCACGGTAATCACTGGCTTGCCATGGCCGGCGACTTTTCGCAGCACCTGCAAATCCTCGGGAAAGCGCTCGCTTTGGGCGAGGCTGGCCGGAGCGAGGATGTCGCCCTTCATTTCGGCGTAGGGCAATTCGCCGATCACCGCGATGACCGCGTCGAACGATCCGACGTTCGCCTTCGCCGCGGTCTTGTCGAAGACGACGTTCGCTTCTCCCGCCGCTTCGCGGATGCCGGCGAGAATCGTATCGCCGGCGACAAAATCCGCGTTGTGGTTCTTCATGCCCTGCCAGTCCAGCGTCCAGCCGCCGGACTGGTTGCGCAGCGAGTTCGCGCTCTTGCCGACGACGAGAATTTTGGCGCCGCGCTTGAGCGGCAGCACCGCGCCGTCGTTCTTCAGCAGCACGAGCGACTCGCGCACTGCATGCCGCGCGAGGTCGCGTGCTTGCAGGTCGCTCGCATTGCCAAACACGGCGTCCGCTTTTCGCTCGAACAGGCCTGCGCGCATCTTCACGCGCAGGATGCGTGCCACTGCGTCGTCGATTCGCGTCATCGGAATTTCGCCAAGACGCACCTGACGCGCGGTCTTCTTGATGAATTTCTCCCACTTCTGCGGCACCATGACCATGTCGACGCCGGCGTTGATCGCGGCTGCGCAGTTGTCGCGCTCGCAGCCGGTAACTTCGGCGATGCCGTTCCAGTCGGAGACGACAAAGCCGTCGAAGCCCATGCGCTGTTTCAGCACGTCGGTCAGCAAGTATCCAGCGCCGTGCATCTTGCCGAAATCGCGCGTGCTGCTGTACGAGACCATCACTGTTTGTGCGCCGGCTCCGAGCGCGCCGAAATAACCTTGGGCGTGGACGGCGATCAGGTCAGCATGGCCGGACAGGTTGATGCCGCGATCGACGCCGCGATCGGTGCCGCCGTCGCCGATGAAATGCTTCGCGGTCGCAAGCGCACTGGTGTCGCTGCCGAGCTTGCCCTGCAGACCTTCGACATAAGCCGCGCCGAGTTCGCGCACGATCGCGGGGTCGGAGGAGAAGCTTTCGTAGCTGCGCCCCCAGCGATAGTTCTGCACGACCGCGAGCGTCGGCGCGAACACCCAGTCGATACCCGTCGCGCGCACCTGGCGCGCGGTCGCCGCGCCGATCTCGCGCACGAGCCCCGCATCATGCGTGGCACCGAGTCCCATGTTGTGCGGGAATACCGTTGTGCCGGAAACGATGCCATGGCCGTGCACCGCATCGGTGCCCCAGATCAGCGGAATCTTCACCGCCATGTCGGTGGCGAGCGCCGCGGCGTGATAGCGCGCCGTTGCCGCGCGCCATTGCGCGAAGCTCGCGCCACGCGTGTTGTCGGGTTGCGTGTTGCCGCCGTTGAGCACGCTGCCGATGTAGAAGCGGCGCACCTCGTCGGGCGTGATCTTGCGGATGTCGGCTTGGGTCATCTGCCCGATCTTCTGCTCGATCGTCATGCCACCGACAATCTCGCGGATGCGCGCTTCCATCGCTGCATCCGGCTTGATCGGACTCGTTAATTGCGGCCAGTCGGTAAGGCTGTCGGTGCTGCGGACACGCTCGGCTTTCGGCGTCGATGCGGTAGGAGCCTGCTTGGTCGTAGCGGCCGTGCAGCCGGCCAGCACAAGGCCCGCGATAGCGTGGAACAGCAGATTTCGCGCTACCGCGGGCGTCTTGCTCATCATCACAGCTTGTAGTTCAGTCCAAGCAGAATCGTGCGGCCATAGGTATCGTATTCGAGCGGTCGCGCTACTGAGACGCCATTGGGCAAGCCCGAGACCTGTTGCGTACGGTAGGGCGAATCGGTCACGTTGTTGACCTGCAGGAGCACCGACAGTCCTTTCAGCCTGCCTTCCTGGAAGTCGTAGCCGGCCTGGAAGTCCGTCTGCTTGTCGGCGAGGATCTTGGTGTAGCCGATCTGATCGAACAAAGCGACCGCTTCACCAGTGAACTCGGAGCGATAGCGCTGGGCGAGACGTGCCGAGAAACCATTCTTCTCGTAGTAGACGGTGACGTTGGCAGTTTTCGCCGACAGACCCGGCAATGTGGTCGGACCACCGGGAATTGCAGCGATCGAACTCGTCGGAATCTTGCTCTTGTTATAGGAAAAGTTGCCCTGGACGCCGAAGCCATCCAGCCACGACGAGAACAGTTTGCCTTCGAGCGCCGCGGCCAGTTCGACGCCTTGGATGCTGCCGCCGGTCCCATTTTCAGGAATCGTGTTGACGCCGATCGTAGAAATCGCCGCGATGTTCGGCGTCGGGTTCGTGTATCCCGCGAAGTTATAGTTGTCGACCGTCTGGTTGTAGATGTAGGTCAGCAGGTTCTTGTTGAAGACGGCCGCCGAGAGATAGCTGGCATCGCCGAAATACTTCTCCAATGAGAGATCGGTGCCTACGGCGACCCACGGCCGGAGGAAGATGTTGCCACCACTGCCGCTCCACGTGCCCTTCGTGGGATCGTTGCCGACAGAAGCGCACTGTGCGTTCGGTGGCGTCCCGCCGCAAGGGCTCACGTAAGCGGATGAGGCGATCTTCTCGTCGTCGATGCGTCCACGCACCATCGTTTTGGCCAAACCGAAGCGCAGGTAGGTGCGATCGCCGAGGTCGCCGACCAGGTTGAGACTGGGCAGGAACTTGTTGTATGAATCGCTGCCGCGGAGTGTGCCGATGTAGGTGTCGCCGTTGCTTTGAATGGCGGTCGAAGATACTTCCGTGCGCACGAACTGGCCACCGATGTTGCCGCGAATCGGAATGTTCCAAAGCGAGGTATCGATGTTGAGTTTGACGTAGGCGAGCGGCACCTTTTCAGTGACCGAATAGTTGCGGTTCCAGTCGTTCTGGCCGCTCTTTGGAATGAGATAGAACTGATTGGCAACGGCAGACAGCACGTCGTAGTACGGAATGCCACCGATGCCGCCATAGGCGAGCGAGGTGCTGCCGTCGGGGTTGCCGATCGGCACGTAGTCGTGCGGGTTGTACGGCGCGTTCTGGCATTGAGGATTCGCAGTGGGACCGCCATAGGACGTCGAGCAGCCGTTGCCGTTGAGATAGGCAAAGAACACGTCGGCCTGCTTCGACTTTGTGCGCTCGGAGTAGTCGAAGCCGAAGTTCATGCCGCCGAAAATCCAACCCAGCGGATGCGAGGCTTCGAGACGGAATGCCTTGATCTCGTCTTTCTGGCTGTCGTACTCGGCGCGGCCGTTGTAGCTGTAGTTGGTCGGGTCGGCGAAAACGACGTTGGCCGGATTCGACAGGTCGGTGGCGGGCGTGAACGTCGGATAGCCGGTGCCGGCGGGCATCGAGAAGTTGGTCGAAAGGAAAGCGCCGTTGGCGAGGCCGGTGAACGCATAGGCGTCGTGCAGCTTGACCTTCGCCCGCGAGTACGACAGATCGGCAGTCACCTGCCACTGGTTGTCGAATTCGAAGCGGTTGTTCCAGCCCGCGGAGAACAGATAGTCCTTCTCCTTGGTGTACTCGTTCTGCATGATCGGCTGCAGGCCGTCCATCGTGCCCGAGGTGGCGATCGGGTAGGGGCCGCCGAGCGATGTACCGACGTTGGAGAAGGCGATGCCGTCCCATGGGCTGCTCGACCACTGCAGTCCGTTCTTGTATTTCTCCTGATCGAACTTCGAGTAGTAGATGTCGAGCGTCGAATGGTAGCGATCGTTCGGCGCCCATTCGATGATGCCGATGGCGCCGTCGCGCACCTGGCTTTGCGATTGCGCGCGAAGCTGCATGCCTTCCTCGGAAAGCACGCCTCCCGGCATTCCGGGTGTGTGCGGCCCACCCCAACTGTCCTCGATGCTGCCCGGGCCGTTGTTCATGCTCCACCACCATGCCTGGTACTGCTTTTCCTGCGAGGGCGAATCCAGATGGGCTATGCCGAAGGCAACGCCCAGCGTGTGATCGAGAAATTGATCGACGAACGAGAAACTCAGGCGATTGCCGTTGGTGCCGACGCCGCTGCCGGGGTTGAGATTGCCGTTGGTCGTGTGCTCGCCGCGTACGTTCGCGGCCATCGTCATTTCCTGGAAGTCGAGCGGATGAATCGTGTGCAGATCGATCGTCCCGGACAAGCCCTGGCCGATGACGGTAGCATCGGGCACCTTGTAGACGACCGCGCCGCCCATGAGTTCGGCGGGATATTGGTCGAACTGCACACCGCGGTTCTCGCCCGTGGACGCCTGCTCGCGACCATTCAGTGTGGTGCCGACGAAATCGGGCGACAGGCCGCGGATCGAGATGTATTCGGCATGGCCGTCGACGCGCTGGGTTGCGAGGCCGGGCAGACGCGCCAGGCTTTCCGCAATCGACAGATCGGGCAGTTTGCCGAGGTCCTCGGGCGCGATCGCTTCGGCGATGCTGTCGAGGTTCTCTTTGACCGACAACGCACTCTGGATACTGCCCTTGATGCCGGTTACCTTGATCGTGTCGAGAGTGGCAGCGGCATCATCTCCCGTGCCCTTCTTCTGGTCGGCGGGTTTGCCCTGATCCGGCGTGGTACCGGATTGCGCCTGGTCGGCGGGCGCTGAGGCCGAGGTCGCGCCGCCGGCTGCCGTCGCGCCTGTGGATTCGTCGGCGGCAATTGCCGATGACGCGACGAGAAAAAGCGCGGTTGTGCACGCGAGTGCGAGCGGACGCTTGCGCAGCCTGCGTGCGGGCGTAATGGACGTGGGCGACGTGCTGGAATGAATCATCGGTGCTCTCCCAAGGTGTTTATAAATTGAAGAGTGCGACCAAGGGTGGCCGCTTTTTATCTTCGCGACCACGGACGATCGCAGGAATAAACATTTGCGTTTCATGCGGTGCACGGCAGGTGCCGGCGCGCATCCCCGTCTTGCCCTTTCCTCGCAACAAGAAAGAATTTTTGGAAACGTTACCAATTTCGCCGCGGAATATGCACGAGATGTAACCGGACGTCACCGTGCAGCGCAGCAAATTCGTGGCCTCAGTGCGGCTCGGAATCGGCCGCGGACCAGTCGGGGCGCCGCGTGCCGCTTCCCGGTTTTGCTATATTCCGGCAGGATTAATTGGGAACGTTTCCATTTCGATTATGCAGATGAAAGTCCAATGCGCCCTGTCAGCTCTGTGCATTCTCGCGTTGGCCGTCTGCGCAACCGCTCCGCGGCTGCCGAGGCGCGCGTCGGTACAAGTCTGGCTGAGCACCGCGAATGGCGAAAAACAACTAGCGCGCGAAGCTGATCTCGCATTCGACGTTTCGACGAATGCAAGCACCATCATCGATATCGATGCAGACAAGCGTCATCAGGCGATGATCGGCTTCGGCGCGGCGATCACCGATTCATCCGCATGGTTGATCGAGAAGCGCATGGATGCCGCGCAGCGCGACAAGCTGCTGCACGAACTGTTTGCGCGCGGCGACGGCGGCCTCGGCATCGACTTCACGCGCCTGACCATCGGCGCCTCGGACTTCTCGCGTGCGCACTACAGCCTGGACGACATGCCGCCGGGACAGGCCGATCCCGCGCTCGCCCATTTTTCGCTGGCGCCGAAAATCGCCGACACCGGCGCCGAGCAAGTGTTGCCCGTCGTTCGCGCGGCGCTCGCGATCAATCCGCAGTTGAAGGTCATGGCTTCGCCGTGGAGCGCCCCGGCGTGGATGAAGACCAACGACAGCCTGCTGCATGGAACGCTCAAGTACGAATACCATGCCGCCTTTGCCGAATATCTCGTCAAATACGTCGACGCGATGGCAGCCGCAGGCGTGCCGATCTTCGCGTTGACCGTGCAGAACGAGCCGCGCTTCAACCCGCCCGACTATCCGAGCATGTTGCTCAGCGCGGGCGCGCGGCGGCTGCTGATCGGCGAGCATCTCGGACCTGAACTGGCGAAGCGCGAACGGCCGCCGCTGATCTTCGACTGGGATCACAACTGGGACATCGAGACGGAGCCGCTGGCCGTGCTCGCCGATCCGCCAGCGAATCGCTACGTCGCCGCAGTCGCCTGGCATTGCTATGCGGGCTATGTCGATGCGCAGACGCGCGTGCACGACGCGTATCCGGACAAGGACGCCTATCTCACCGAATGCTCGGGCGGCGACTGGAAGCCGATGAAGGACGACGGCCTGCTCACGATCACGCGCCGCCTGCTGATCGGATCGGTGCGCGGCTGGTCGCGCGGCGTGTTGTTATGGAATCTCGCACTCGATGAAAACCACGGCCCGCATGCGGGCGGATGCAAGAATTGCCGCGGCCTCGTCACGATCGATTCGAGGACGGGAAACTTCACGCGCACCGTCGACTATGTCGCCCTCGCGCACGCGAGCCGCTTCGTTCGCCCTGGTGCGCGGCGGGTCGAGTCGAGCGAAGGCGGCAACGACGTCGACAATGTCGTGTTTCGCAACGCCGACGATGGCTCGCTCGTGATGATCGTCGCGAATTCGTCGCCGTCGGCGCAACGTTTCGTCGCACGAGGGACAGGGCGCGCGTTCACCTACGAGATGCCCGCGCGCAGCGTGGCGACGTTCGTCTGGCGCTGAATCACAGGCCCACGAGAATCCACACTCCGAGCACCGCGAACAGCAGCGCCGCACCGATGCGCGCCGCACGCAGCGGCAACTTGTGCGCGAAGCGCGCGCCGAGCCAGACCACGGGCACGTCGGCGATCAGCATGCCGAGCGTGGTGCCGCTGACCACCTGCCACAGCGGGTGATATTGCGCGGCGAGCACGGCCGTTGCGATCTGCGTCTTATCGCCAATCTCGGCGAGGAAGAAGCTCGCCACCGTCGCGATCAGCACGCCGTGCGCACTGCCGTGCGTGGCTTCGTCTTCGTCGGCCTTGTCGGGCTTGAGCGTCCACAGTGCAATCGCGAGGAAACTGATCGCGACGATCCAGCGTAGTGTTTGCGGCGAGAGCCATTCGCTGACGATCGCGCCGAACGCGCCGGCGAGTGCATGGTTGAACAACGTCGCGATAAGGATGCCGAGGCAGATCGGCCAAGGCTTGCGATACTTCGCTGCGAGGATCAGCGCGAGCAGCTGCGTCTTGTCGCCGATTTCACCGAGGGTGACGGTCAGCGTGGAGATGAGTAGGGTTTCCAAGAAGAACTCCGAAGCCGGGACAGTGGACGCAATGATTCCCCCGCGCGGCCCCGGCTTGGGTGCGACGCAAGCGAACCAAAGGTCTCGTCGAGCGCGAACGATATCGCGTTTCCCGCGCCACAGGCTGCCGCCCGAGTGTGTTGACGCGGAACGCCCGGCTACGATCAGCCTGGCCGACTACTCCCCGATGGGGCGGCCGAAGTCTATTCTTACAAACACCTGCACTGCAACAATACAGATTGCGGGATGGCTTCATTCACTCGGTATCGCGCACGCGTTCCAGTTTTCCGGCACTGCGCCGGTGGAACTTCCCTTGAAATAGGCTTGTTGCATTGCTTGCGCCCAAATATCGGCATCTGCCAATTGTTGAGCATTGAGCTGCGTTGCAGCGAACGCCAATTGTTGATCCAGCGCTGGAATTCGATAGCCATCGGCGCCGAGACGGAACAATTTCAGATAGCGATAGTGTTGAACCGGATCAGGACCGACGAGACCAGAGATCAGATTCGTTCCAGACGGTCCATAGGCGTATTGGAGCATGTCAACCATTTTCCAATCGCCGGCGGCCATGGCGGAATCAACCAACGCGGGAGCTTGCTCACGATAAGTCTCCACGGACGAAGGATCGCTGACGAGGCTGCCCGGACTCATAGAAGGACCGCGGTGAACATAGCAATCGCGTGCAGCGCTATCACCAAGCTGCGCGGCTTCGAGTGACACTGCGGCAAGTGTGCCCATCATGTTGGAGGAGACATCCACGCACAATGCTTTCAATATCTCCGATCCTTTGACAAGTCTTTGCGCAATGTCCAATTGCTCCTGCTGGACTCCGACAGGGTTTGTCTTATTGCGCGCACCAAGGATGTTCTCCGCGCGTAGTGTATTGCTTCGTATCGCTGCCCTAGCACCCGAACAGATACTCAAATCGTGATACAGGCGGGAGGCGGCTTGCACATCGCCCGCATCGGCACGCGCCTTCAGTTCGTCGAATATCTGCTTCAGCGGCGTGCCCGGAGGTGGCAACAGCTTTAAGGCTCTTGTTGTATTCGTCGACGTATTTACTTGTACATGCGCAGCCGAATGCTTCGAAACATTGGATAGAGCGTTTGTATTGGAATTGCCTGAGTCGGCATCGGCGCTTTCCGCAATCACCGAGCCACGCGAAGTGGCTGTGCCGCGACCTAGCCACCAACCGCCAGTCACTGCCGCGACGACGATCGCAGCGATCCAGAGATAGCGCCGCATCTACTCTCCTCGAATATCCATTTTCGTCAGGCGATGCTGCGCATTTCTGCGAAGTCGCGCAAGCCGCTGCGCATCAGAATCCCGGTCCGCTGCCCTGGCAGGCCTGATTGGCGCTGGCGATCTGTCCGGTCTGGCGCGGCGTGTTGTTGAAGTACTGCTGATACATCTGCTGCGCCTGCTGGTCCGCCGCCTGGATCTGGTCTGGCGTCAACTGGCCGGAAAAATTGCTCAATGCATTTGTCGAGCGCTGGGATTGTTGCGTGCCGGTCGGCTGGCCGAGGCTCATCAGCTTTGCATAGGTGTAGGCCTGTGCGGCGCTTGTGCCGGTGATCTGGTTGAGCATGTTGCGCGAACTGCCGCCGTAGGCCTGCGCCATCAGCATCGCCATCGACCAGTCGCCCTGCTGCATGGCGCTGTTGGCGAGGTTAAGCGCGTTGCTCTTGTAGTCCTGCACCCACTGCGGATTGTCGAGCAGGCCGGGCCAGTTGTTGAGGTTCGCGCCGACGTAGCAGTTAGCCGCTTGGGGGTCCCCGAGCTGAGCGGCCTGCAGTGTCGCTGGTACTAGTTCGGCCATGTCGGCAGCACCCAGATCGGCGCACATCGCCGCGTTGCTCTTGCTGAAGTCGAGGTTGCGCTGGACGAAATCGAGCATGCGTTCGCTATGCTGCGCTGACGCCGGCGTCGATGCGTCGTTGAGCACGCGGTTGGCCAAGCCGGGCATAGTCTGATTGAGCCGCTGCACCTGCGCGCAGGTCTGCATGTCGCGGAACAAGCGCGAGGCGGCGTCGGCATCGCCGGCATCAGCGCGCGCCTTGAGCTCGGCAAGGATGGACTTGAGCTGCGTGCCCGCCGGGGGCAGCGGAGCACGTTCGCTCGGGTTCGAGACGGCGCTGTCGAGCGTGCGATTGCTTGTCATTCCGGCGAGTTTTGCTTTCGCCGTCGCGGTCCCTTGCATTTTTTCCTTCGCGGAAATGGCCGCTTTTTCCGCCTCGGCCCTGGCTTCGGTCAGGCTGCCTTGCGCCGGCGCGCTGCGGCGTCCGCCGTAGAAGGCGATCGCGGCGATCGCCACGGCACAGAGGGCGACCGCAATAAATTGGCGTGACACGGGAGCTCCGCGGGTTCGCAACGAGTTGCGACATTCTTGCGCATGTTTAGCGCGGTTGTCGAAGCGCTTCGTGTAAAGAATTGCAAGACGGACTGCACACTCCATACGCATTGTCCCGACCGGTGCCGAGCCTGTGGGTCGCGATGCTTGGGCGAAACCGCTTGACATGCAAATGAGAATTATTATCATTTGATCGAATTCGCCACGGAGCCATGTTATGCACACCGCGACCCTGCCGCTGCCTTCGGGCGATGCTTCCTTACGCACCGTCGTGCGCCCTCGAGCCGTGCCGGCGCAACGGCAGTTCGACAGCCGTACCTTGTTCGGTGAAGCGCAGGAAGTGCGTATCAGTCATTTCGGCCAGGAGTATCGACTGCGCCAAACGCGCAACGGCAAGTTGATCCTGACCAAATAAACGTACGCCCGCGCCCGCATGCGGCTGACCGCACGATTTGCGTCACGGTGGTGCGACAAGCTCGAGCATTGCCGATGGCGGGAGGAGAACGAAGATGAGCGACAGCGTGCGTGACGACGGCATGCGTGGCAGCGCCGAGCCAAACGTTTCTTCCGACTACGAGTGGAGATCGCGCGAAGGCGCGCGCGGTCCGCAACATGACGCGATCGACTGGTGCCGCCTGGCTGACTGGCTGGCGCGGCTCGGTCCCGTTTTGTGGCTGCATCGCGCCGACAGCGATAGTGTCTTTCCGCGTGCGCGCCTGTGCACGCACGGCGCGCTGCTGCTCGATCATCCTGTACTCGCGGCGATCGCGGGCAGTGTTGCCGTCGAAGCGCACAGCGCGGTCACCTCGCACGGTCCGCGAGAATGGCTGGAGCTCATCGACGCACAGCCAGCCTGTCTCGCGCGCCTGTACCTGCTGCCCGATGCCGACTACCTCGCCTGGGATGCGATGCTCGGCGATTGCGGCATTGTACGCGTGGCAGCGCATGCGCCCGCGCGCTGGCGTGCGCATGTGGCGTTCATGCGTTGCGCTTTGCGGCGGCGTGATTCGTGGCGCGCGCGCATCGTGCGCTTTCCGTTGATGCGCCTGCCCTGCCTGCAGGTGCTCGGCGCGCGCGCGCCGATGGAATTGTCCTCACTGAGCCAGCAGGTTGCCGCGGCGATCGCGTGTGATGAGAACGTTGCGTTGGACGGTTGAATCAATCGCACTTGATCGCGCAAGATCGGTTCAGCTTCCGGCAATCGCCCCAGTTATTGGCGGAGCGAGCACGACCGGTGTAACCGGCGCGGGCGGCGTGGGCGGAGCCGGAGGCGCGGGTGCGGCGGGAGGAGTGGGCGGCTTCAGCGGTGCCAGCGGTTTCAGCGGGACGGGCGGCGCGGGAGGTGCCGGCGGTGCGGGCACGAACAGACTCTTGAACTCCGGCGCCTTCATGCTCAGCGTCTGCGTCTTGTGCGCGCGCAACACCTCTACCTTGACCTCGCGGCCCTCCTCGCCTTCACGCAGCAGGCGCATCGCATCTTCGGGGCGCGCGATCTTCTTGCCGTCGATCGCGAGCAGCACGTCGCCCGACTTGAGCGTCTTCGTCGTCTCCGCATCGGCGGACAGCACGAGCGCGCCGTGGTCTGCGCCGAAGTAGCTGCCGAGGTCGGGATTCAGGCTGGCGAGATTGAGTCCCCACCACGGCGTCGAGTAGTAAATGCGGTTCGCCGAGGCCTGATGGCGCGCCTGGTTGGCTATTTCGCGTGCTTGTTCGGCCACCTCTCGCCCCTGTTCCGCGGCGAGCCGACCCTGCTCGGTGGCGAGCCTCGTTGCTTCGCGCACCTGCTCGCGGATCTGTGCGGCCTGCTCTCTGCTCATCTGTGCGTCCTGTGCAGCCCGTTCGGCATCTGCACGGACGCGTTCGATGTCGGCGTTGTCGAACGAGAACGCGAAGTTGAACGGCTCGCGGCGCTCGGCCTTGATCTTGACGTCGATGTTCTTGTTGTCGCGTTGCAGGGTGAGCGTCACTTCCTGGCCGGTTTTGAGATTGCGCAGCTTCTCGTTGAGGATCTTCGGCGATGCGTCGCCGGATTCGCCGAGGTTCTCGCCGCGCACCTTGACGATCACATCGCCGTTCTTGATCCCAGCTTTGTCGGCCGGGCCTCCCGGCGTCACCGCGTCGACGCGCGCGCCGCGATCGTCCTTCGACAGCACCACGCCGATCATGCCGCGATCCCGGTCGCCGATGTACTGGTAGGCATAGTTGCGCGGGCCAAGGTCGCCGAGCCGTGCCGACATCTCGGCCATCTTCTTCGACAACTCGCGCATCTGTTCGCGCATGCCGTCGAGCTCGCGGCGGGCCTCCTGCGCATCGACCTTCGCGTCCGCGCGTGGAGTGGCGCTGGCGCTGGTTTGAGTGTCGACCTTGGCAACGGGGGCCGCGGCGGGCGTTTCGGCGGCGCCGACAGTGCCGGCAGCGAATGCCAACAAGGCGAGCAGCGAGGAAATAGTCGGAAAGTGTTTCATGGCGTTTCTCTAGTTTCTCCAGACGGCGGGAGCCGCATCCATTCGGTTCGCAGAGGCGTCGTTGACGGCGATGCCATTGCGCAGGCTCAGCGCGTTCGCGCTATAGCGCAGCGTCGACAGATCTTCGAGCAGGGCGACGCGGCGGTGCCAGAGCGACAGCGCCGCATTCGCATCGGCCGGATCGGTCGCGCCGAGTTGCACGTCGACGAGGCCGATCATGTCCTCGATCTCCGCGCTGGCGGCGAGGTCCTGCGTCGATTGCGGCGCGGACGCAGCGCCGGTATCACGCAGCCAACGCTCGAGTGAACGCGAGCGCAACTGCAACGCGGCGAGGCCTGCTGCACCTGTGGACGAAGCATCATGCGAATTTGTGGAATTTGCGACATTGTGTACGGTAGATGCGGCGACGCCCGATTCGGTCGCAGCGACCTGCGCGGTTGCGGCGCGTTCGGGTTGCTGCAAGCGTTGCAGATGCTGCATGCGCAGGACCGCCGCTGCGGAAAAAGCGAGCACGAGCGCGGCGGCGATGCCGATCGGCCAGATGCGATGGCGTTGGCGGCGTGCAGTGCTCGCTGGCTTGCGCCCGGCCGACATCGGCTCGCGCGCCAGCTTCTGCGCCATTTCGGTCCAGGCGTCCGCGGGCGGCGCGAGCGGCGGCAAGGCGCGCAGCGCCTCGGCCAGGGAAACCGGCGCGGGTGCGTTCAATTCGCCAGCGCCGCTGGGTTGAGTTCTATCGGACATGACATCGTGCCCTTTGACAATGTGGTGGACTCGCGGGGTTCCAGCAGCTCGCGCAGGCGCGCGGTACCGCGCGCAACCTGGGATTTGGAAAAGCTGGCCGTCTTGCCGAGTTGCTCGGCGATTTCGTGGTGTGCGTAGCCTTCGACGTGGTAGAGCCAGAGCACACTGCGCGTCAGCGCGGACAAGCCGGCGAGTGCGCGTTCGAGCGCGGCGGAATCCGCACGTACCCAGGGCGGTGCCGAGTCGTCGATCATCTCGGGCACCTCGGCGCGGTCGTCGAGATGCTTGTCGCGGCGCAGGCGCATCAGCGCCTCGTTCGTCGCGATCTGGCGCAGCCAGGCCCAGAACGGCGCGTCGCTGCGGTACTGGCCGATGCGCTGGAACACCTTGAGCATCGCGTCCTGCAGGATCTCGCGCGCGGCGTCGGCATCGCCGAGCATGCGCCAGGCGAGGTTGAACACCGGCCGCTCGAAGCGCCGGTAAAGCTGTTCGAACGCCGCGACATCGCCACCGCGGGCGCGGTCGACGAGGCTTTGGGGTACGTCGAGTTCGAAGAATGAGCCGGTCACGACGCTATAGATGCGTCATGACGGCAAAGGGTCGCAAGTGCCGAAGGAAAGGGATGTCCGGGAAAGGACAGCCCGTATATCGCGCCTGCTCAGCCGTGGAACGGGACCAGACGCATCCACCAGTGGCCGTAGTCCGGGTAGTGGCCGCTGAAGTAGGGGTGGTCGGGGTAGTTGAGCTTGAGCACGCGCTCGGTGTCGCTGGCGAGCTTTTCCTGGCCGAGCGCCTTGTAGGACAGGGTGGTGATCGCGAGCGCGTCGCCCGCGGCCGGGGTGCGCGCGAAGCGCTCGAACACGTCCTTGCTGCGGTTGATCGCGGCGACGTAGGCGCCACGCTTGTAGTAAAACTGGGCGACGTGGACCTGCGCGCGCGACAGGTTGTCGCGCAGGTAGATCATGCGCTGGCGCGCGTCGGGCGAGTAGCGGCTGTCGGGGAACTTGGTGACGAGTTCGTTGAAGTCCTCGAACGACTGCAGCGTGCTCGCCATCTCGCGCTTGGTCGGATCCTGGTTGGCCCAGTTGGCGAGGAAGCCGCGGTCACGGTCGAAGTTGATGATGCCGCGCAGGTAGTAGGCGTAGGCGATGTGTTTCTGCGTCGGGTAGGTCTTGATGAAGCGGTTGATCGTCGACAGCGCTTCGTCTTCCTTGCCGTCCTTGTACTGGGCGAAAGCCAGTTCCATTTGCGCCTGCTCGGTGTACGGGCCGAACGGGAAGCGCGCGATCAGGCGCGTGTAGTAGCGGATCGCCTTGGTCTGGTTGCCGGACATCAGCGCTTCCTTGGCCGAGTCGTACATCTGCTCGACCGGCAGCACCTCGGTCTCGTCCTGCTTCTTCTCGCGATGGCAGCCCACGGCGAAGACGGCGAGCAGGAGCAACAGCAGGATTTTGGCGGACAGCGGAAGGCGCATCGGGAAATTTCGCATGGGGAAGGGGGCCGTGAGGCGGCAAGAGCGGCGATAATAGCCCAAAGCCGCGGTACTCCGGAACTTCACCGCCCCCACAGCCAGATTCGATTCAGCATGGAAAACTCCAATCCCGTCCAGACCTTGCCCATCCCCGATAGCGCGGCAGGCTTGCGCTTCGACCAGGCCGTGGCGCAGATGTTTCCGGACTATTCGCGCTCGCGCCTGAGCGAATGGATCAAGGCTGGCGACGTGCTGCTCGACGGCGCGCAGGCGGCGCCGCGGCAGATCGTGCACGGCGGCGAGCTCGTCTCGCTGCATGCGCGGCCCGGCCAGGAAGTACCGCTGCGACCCGAGCAGATCGCGCTCGACATCCGCTATGAGGACGCCGACCTGCTCGTGATCAACAAGCCGGCCGGCCTCGTCGTGCATCCGGGCGCGGGCCAGCCCGCGGGCACGCTGCAGAATGCGCTGCTGCATTTCGATGCGAAGCTGGTCGAGATTCCGCGCGCCGGCATCGTCCATCGGCTCGACAAGGACACCTCCGGCGTGATGGTCGTCGCGCGCTCGCTGCGCGCGCATACGAAACTGGTCGAGGCGCTGCAGGAGCGCGACGTGCACCGCCAGTACGTCGCCGTCGTTCTCGGCCCGATGATCGCCGGCGGCAGCGTCGACGCGCCGATCGGCCGCCATCCGCGCGACCGCTTGAAGCAGGCCGTCGTCGACGAGCCCGCGGGCAAGCACGCGCTGACCCACTACCGCGTGCGCGAGCGTTTCCGCGGGCACACGCTGATCGAATGCCGGCTCGAGACCGGGCGCACGCACCAGATCCGCGTGCACATGGCGCACGCCAAGCATCCGCTCGTCGGCGACACGCAGTACGGCGGCGGCATGAAGCTGCCCAAGGGCGCGACACCCGAGCTCGTCGAAACGCTGCGCGGATTCAAGCGACAGGCGCTGCATGCGGAGAAGCTCGAATTCGAGCATCCGGTCAGCGGCGAACTGGTCAGCGTCACCGTCGACGCGCCGGCGGATTTCGCCGCGCTCGTTCACGCACTGCGCGAGGATACGAAGGCGGCGCGATGACGTAAGATTCCCGGCGACGTTCTCAACACAACAAAGGTGGAGGAACCATGCCCCGGGGATTTCTTGCTTTCGATCGAAACACGCTGAGCGTCGCCATCGCGACGTGCGCGATGCTGCTCGCCACGGGTTCGGCGCACGCGCTCGACGCGACCGATAGGGCTGCGATCAAGGCCGAGATCGGCAAGCGCCACGATGAGTCGCTCAAGCGCCTGCAGGACTGGATCGCGCTGCCGTCGATCGCCGCGGAAAACCGCAATTCGAAGGAAGGCGCCGAGTACATGGCCAGGCTCGCGCGCGAGGCCGGCTTCCAGAAAGTCGAGATCGTGCAGACAGACGGCAAGCCCGGGGGTGTTCGCCACCCTCGACGCGGGCGCGAAGAAGACCGTCGGCCTCTACTTCATGTACGACGTCAAGCAGTTCGATCCGGCCGAATGGTCCTCGCCGCCGCTCGAGGCGAAGCTGGTCGACAAGCCCGGCATCGGCAAGGCCGTGGTCGGTCGCGGTGCAGTCAATCAAAAGGGTCCCGAAGCGGCGTTCCTCGCCGCGCTGCATGCGATCAAGGGCGCCGGGAAAAAAATGCCGGTCAACCTCGTCCTCGTCGCCGAGGGTGAGGAGGAGATCGGCTCGCCGCATATCGGCCAGGTCGCGCTCAAACCCGAGGTGCAGAAGGCGCTGAAGAAAACCGTCGGCGTGTTCATGCCGTCGGCGACGCAGGATCTCGACGGCATCGTCACGGTCAGCCTCGGCGCGAAAGGCGTGGTCGAACTCGAGCTTGTTTCGAGCGGCGAGAAGTGGGGGCGCGGTCCGTCCAAGGACGTGCACTCCTCGCTCAAGGCCATGGTCGACAGCCCGGCCTGGCACTTGGTCAAGGCGCTCGACACGCTGGTTTCGGCCGACGGCAACACGATCACGATCGAGAACTATCCGAAGCCGACGCCGATCAGCGCCGAGGAGAAGGCGATGATCGCCACCGCGATCGCGCGCAAGAGCGAGGCGCAGGCAAAGAAACAACTCGGCGTTGCACACTGGATCGACGACTTGCCGTGGCTGGAGGCGAACGAGCGCCTCGAATCACAGCCGACGGTCAACATCGAAGGCCTGGTCGGCGGCTATACCGGTCCCGGCGGCAAGACCGTGCTGCCGCACAGGGCCGTGGCCAAGATCGACATGCGCCTCGTGCCCGGCATGACCCTGAAGGATGCGGTTGCCGCGCTGAAGGCGCACCTGGCGAAGAAAGGCTTCGGCGACATCGAAGTCAACGTTTCCGGCGGCTACGATCCGACCCAGACCGCGGCCAGCGCGCCGTTGATCCAGGCTCAGGTGACCGTGCTCAAGCGCGCCGGCATCGATCCCGTGCTGTGGCCGCGCAACGCCGGCTCGTATCCAGGCTACGTGTTCACCGATGCGCCGCTGAAGCTCGCCTCGGGCCATTTCGGTCTCGGCCACGGCAGCGGCGCGCACGCGCCCGACGAGTACTACGTGATCGAGTCGAGCAATCCGAAGGTGGAAGGCCTCGACGGCGCGGTGATGTCGTTCGTCGACTATTTGTACGAACTCGGGAAGTAGCCGCGCGAATGTCGCCGTTGGCTTCGTTCGACGACACGATCGTCGTGCCCGACTGGCCGGCGCCAGCGCGGGTGCGCGCCGCTGTTACGACGCGGCTCGTGCACGGCGCATCATCCTCTCCGTTCGATGCGTTCAACCTCGGCGCGCAATGCGGCGATGATCCTGCCGCGGTGACCGCCAATCGCGCGGCGCTGGTCAGGCTGCTCGGGTTGCCCGGCGAGCCGCGCTGGCTGCGCCAGACCCATGGCACAGACGTCGCCGTATTCGGTGCTGCGGCGACGCACAGCGACCCGCGGGATGCCGATGCGTCGGTGGCCCGCACCCCCGGCGTCGTGCTCGCGGTGCTGACCGCGGATTGCCTGCCATTGCTGATATGCGCGGACGACGGCAGCGAAATCGCCGCCATTCACGCCGGCTGGCGCGGACTCGCCGCCGGCGTCATCGAGTGCGCGGTCGAACGTCTGGATACATCGCGCGAAAAGCTGCTCGTGTGGTTGGGGCCGGCGATCGGCGCGGATTCGTATGAAGTCGGCGCTGAAGTGCGCGAGGCCTTTGTCGCGCAGTCGGAGCGCAACGCCGACGCGTTCGCGCCGACGCGTCCAGGGCATTGGCACTGCGACCTCTACGCGCTTGCACGGCGACGTCTGGCTGCGCTGGGGATCAGACGCGTCTACGGCGGCGGCTTCGATACCTACAGCGATGCACGCTTCTATTCCTATCGCCGCGCCGCACATACGGGCCGGTTCGCCAGTCTGATCTGGACCACCGGCTGAGGTGCGCCTGCGTCCAACTGTTCGGCGTGCAAGGTGCCGAAAATCTTGACCCAAAGCAAAATCATGCCCCGATTTTTTTGGTTGAATTCGCCTAGGCATTGCCTCATATCTCGGACATCTCGCGGCTAGGGGCCGCTTTCCTTTTTTCAGGGTATTCCGATGCGAATGGACAAACTGACTTCGCGTTTCCAGCAAGCGCTCGCCGATGCGCAGAGCCTGGCGGTGGGGCGCGACAACAACATGCTCGAACCCGCGCATTTGATGGCAGCATTGCTCGATCAACAAAGCGGGTCGACCGTGCCGCTGCTCACCCAGGCCGGGGTCAACGTGCCCGTGCTGCGCCAGCGCGTGAACGAGGCGGTCGAGCGCCTGCCGCAAGTCCGCGGACAGGAAGGCAACATCAACGTCTCCAACGAATTGACGCGCCTGCTCAATCTTACCGACAAGCTCGCGCAGCAGCGTGGTGACGCCTTCATCGCGAGCGAGCTGTTCGTGCTTGCCGCGGTCGACGACAAGGGCGAGATCGGCCAGGCGCTGAAGGCCGCGGGCGCGACCAAGCCGAAGCTCGAAGCGGCGATCGAGAAGATGCGTGGCGGCGAGAAGGTCGAGAGTGAAAATGCCGAAGACCAGCGTCAGGCGCTGGAGAAGTATACGATCGACCTGACCGCGCGCGCGGAGAAGTCCAAACTCGATCCCGTCATAGGCCGGGATGAAGAAATCCGGCGCGTCATCCAGGTGCTGCAGCGGCGCACCAAGAACAATCCCGTGCTGATCGGCGAGCCCGGCGTCGGCAAAACCGCGATCGTCGAAGGCCTGGCCCAGCGCATCATCAATAACGAAGTGCCAGAAGGGCTGCGCGACCGCCGCGTGCTCTCGCTCGACATGGGTGCGTTGATCGCCGGCGCGAAGTTCCGCGGCGAGTTCGAAGAGCGCCTGAAAGCCGTGCTCAAGGATCTGGCCAAGGAAGAAGGCAACGTCATCCTGTTCATCGACGAGCTGCACACGATGGTCGGCGCCGGCAAGGCCGAAGGCGCGATGGACGCGGGCAACATGCTCAAGCCTGCGCTTGCGCGCGGCGAACTGCACTGCATCGGCGCGACCACGCTCGACGAGTATCGCAAGTACATCGAAAAGGACGCGGCGCTCGAACGTCGCTTCCAGAAAGTGTTCGTCGGCGAACCTTCGGTCGAGGATACGATCGCGATCCTGCGCGGCCTGAAGGAAAAGTACGCGCTGCATCACGGAGTCGAGATCACCGACCCGGCGATTGTCGCGGCGGCGACGTTGTCGAACCGCTACATCTCGGACCGCCAGCTCCCCGACAAGGCGATCGACCTGATGGACGAGGCCGCCTCACGTATCCGCATGGAGATCGACTCGAAGCCGGAAGAGCTCGATCGTCTCGAGCGCCGCCTGATTCAGCTCAAGATCCAGCGCGAAGCGTTGAAGAAGGAGAAGGACAAGGAGTCGCAGCAGCGCCTCGCCGATCTCGAAACCGACATCGCCAAACTCGAGCGCGAGTTTTCCGATTTGAACGAAGTCTGGAAGGCCGAGAAGGCCGCCGTGCAGGGCACGACCAAGATCAAGGAAGAGATCGAAGCCGCGCGCGCGGAACTCGAAGCCGCGCAGCGCAAGCAGGACCTCGCCAAGGTCGCCGAAATTCAGTACGGCAGAATTCCGCAACTGGAAAAGCAACTCGGCGCAGCGCAGGAAGCGGAGTCGAAAGGTTTCAAGCTGCTGCAGCAGAAAGTGACCGGCGAAGAGATCGCCGAAGTCGTGAGCCGCTGGACCGGCATCCCGGTTTCGAAGATGCTCGAAGGCGAGCGCGAGAAGCTGCTGCGCATGGAGGACATGCTGCATCAGCGCGTCATCGGTCAGGACGAGGCGGTGCGTGCAGTCGCGGATGCGATCCGGCGTTCACGCGCCGGCTTGTCCGATCCGCACCGGCCGAACGGCTCATTTCTGTTCCTAGGCCCGACCGGCGTCGGCAAGACCGAGCTGTGCAAGGCGCTCGCCGAGTTCCTGTTCGACTCGCCCGACGCGCTCGTGCGCATCGACATGAGCGAGTTCATGGAGAAGCACTCGGTCGCGCGCCTGATCGGCGCACCCCCGGGCTACGTCGGCTATGAGGAGGGCGGTTATCTGACCGAAGCGGTGCGGCGCCGTCCGTACAGCGTGATCCTGCTCGACGAGGTCGAGAAGGCGCACCACGACGTGTTCAACATTTTGCTGCAGGTGCTCGACGATGGACGCCTGACCGACGGTCAGGGCCGCACGGTCGATTTCCGCAACACCGTCATCGTGATGACGAGCAATCTCGGCTCACAGCTGATCCAGGAGATGGCCGGCGATACCGAGGAGGAATACACGAAGATGAAGGCTGCCGTGATGGGCGTCGTCCAAGCCCATTTCCGGCCGGAGTTCATCAACCGCCTCGACGAGATCGTCGTGTTCCGCCCGCTCGACAAGGCGCAGATCCGCCAGATCGCGCGCATCCAGACCGCGTATCTCGCCAAGCGTCTCGGCGAGCGTCAGCTGAACATGACGATCAGCGACAAGGCGCTCGACCTGCTCGGCAATGTCGGCTTCGATCCGGTGTTCGGCGCACGCCCGCTCAAGCGCGCGATCCAGCAGCAGCTCGAGAATCCGTTGGCCAAGGAGATCCTCGAAGGCAAGTTCCAGCCGGGCGATACGGTGGCGGTCGATGCCGAGCA